>Ga0163151_10000245_pt1 | contig 96250 bp, 75 predicted proteins | sample OliLakLV19MP5IB2_FD_145596 | JGI IMG/M metagenome (GOLD analysis project Ga0163151, IMG submission 145596) | Freshwater microbial mat bacterial communities from Lake Vanda, McMurdo Dry Valleys, Antarctica - Oligotrophic Lake LV.19.MP5.IB-2 | ecosystem: Environmental > Aquatic > Freshwater >...
TGTTCGACTACATCGAGCGGTTCTACAACCCGCGACGACGCCACTCAACGCTTGGCTATTTCAGCCCGGTTGCGTTCGAAGAACAGGCGGCGTTAGCTTAGGTGCGTGTCCACGAGACCGGCAGCAGGCCATGATGACGAAACTGACTGGATCTTGAGCGGTTTATCTTGATCTCGCCGACCCGAATCGAACTGACTTCCAACCGATCTTTGACCTTCTGCAAAGTCGCCGGGGTCGCGCTTGCTTGTCACGCCCATCAAGCGTCCGACGCCCGCCCGCTCAAGGGGCCGAGGCTTCGGGCCCAGCAAGACATCTGGCCCCTGCAGGCCGCACCAACCCCTTGCGCGTTCGACGCTTCGCTTGGCTGTCCGGCCGCTTCGTTGGGGTGTTCGCCAAGCGCGAACCCCGACGGGGCTGATCCCGCCGGGATCACAAGGAAGATCGCCATGGACCGCGCCCAGTTCGAACTCATCGGCAATGTCGGCAAGATCGAGATCAAGCCGATCAAGGACAGCAAAAAGTTCGCCCTCATCTCCCTCGCCACCTCCGAGCGCTGGAAGACAGAATCCGGCGACTGGAACGAGAAATCCTACTGGCATCGCGTGGCCATCTTTGCGCCCGCCAAGGTCGCCCTGATCGAAACTGCTGTCCAGAAAGGCGCCCGCCTCCGCCTCGTCGGCCAGATCCGTCCCGGCTCCTAGGAAGATGAGCGTGGCATGACCCGCTACTCGGTCGAGTTCGTCGTCACCGGTTTCGGGGAGGTCGAAATCCTCGCGCGGGGCAAGCCGAAGGCCGAAGAGCAGTCCGATCCCGAACCTGAAGCGCCTGTGAAAACCCGCCGTCCGGGACGCGGCAAGGCTGCTGCCGGCGAAGCTGTAGCCGCTTGACGGTGAGGCCGGCAGCTTACACCGCCGGTCTTCTTTCTTTTCAACAACTCTATTTCAGGGAGGTCGTCATGATCGCCGCCAACGCGTTCGTGTCGCTGTACGACACGGTTACAACTCGTATCATCGCCGAACTCGAACGGGGCCGATTCCCTTGGGTGCAGCCTTGGGCGTCAGCTTCGCCAACGCAGCTCGGTCTGCCGCAGAACGCGGCCACCGGGCGGACCTATTCCGGCATCAACTTCCTGTTGCTGTGGGCGGCCGCCATGGAGCAGGGCCGCGCGTCCCAGCGCCGGCTCACCTTCAGGCACGCGCCCGCACTCGGCGGCGCCGTGCGCAAGGGTGAGAAGGGGACGATGGTCGTCTATGCCGACACATACATTCCCGGCGCTGAACGCGAGAAGGCTGTGGCGTCCGGCGAAGATCCTCTGCGTGTCGGCTTCCTAAAGCGGTTCACCGTCTTCCATGTCAGCTAGTGCGACGGCCTGCCGCCGGAGGCGGACGCGGCCCTTGCATCGGTCGCGCGGAGATCATCCCGCATGTCGAGGCGGTGATCGCCGCCACAGGCGCCGACATCCGCATTGGCGGGGACATGGCCTTCTATGCACCGGGTCCGGACTTTATTCAGGTCCCACTGCAGGAAGCCTATTTCGAGCCGATCAACTGGTATCGCACCAAGCTCCACGAGCTTGGCCACTGGAGTGGCCATGCCTCTCGCCTGAACCGTGATTTCACGGGCAAACGGGGAGGGGGCGCCTACGCCCGGGACGAACTGGTCGCCGAGCTTTGCGCGGCTTTCCTGTGCGCCGAGTTGTGCGTCGCTCCCACGGTCCGGCACGCAAATTATCTGGTCGCCTGTCTGGAAGTGCTCAAAGCCGACAATCGGGCGATCTTTCAGGCCGCTTCGCTGGGCTCGAAAGCGGCAGAGTTCGTGAAGGGCCGGAAACCGGCAGGCGGCACAGGCTATGTCGCGGCGAGCGCTTTGAGCTCGGCCAATCCGTCTTGCGCCAACTCAAGCGCATGATCGTACCAGTCGAAGGGGCCTTGCACGGCCAGACCCAGTTCGATCTTGGAAATTGCCCTTCGATTTTTGTTGCGTTCATCAGGCTTGCCTGCTCGGAAGCTTGCTCCAGGTCGCTGAATGACGCTTCAATCTGGCGGTTGAGGGAGCGCATGGCGCGCGCTTCCGGCATGTTGCGTCGGCAAGCCGCTGCGCAGTTCATTTTCAGCTCGTGGGCTTTGTCGAACAGGTCGCTCTTCAGCCACTGCCATTTATGGATCATGACTTCGCGCCGGGCATCCTCGGCAATCCAGGCCGATGCCGCAGCCACCAGAGGATCTGGCGGCAGAAGCGTCGTGGCTGCCTTTGGCGTGAGTGCTGCGGCCAGTGGAACCGCAAGGGGAGCCGGTTTTCAGCTTTCGACGCGAAAGATTGCGCATTGTCTGCTCCCCAAAAGCATAAGTGCTTTAGTGCAGGAGCTGAGGCGCGGTTCGTCACCGTAACGACGATGGAGCTGTCTTTTTTAGCGACCCGGATGACGGCGTTTCATGAACTCGTCGAACAGCGGCACGGTGAAAGCGGCGAGGCCGTATTTCGGGCTGTAGATCATTCCGCTCCGGATCAACGCCTCGCGGACCGGGCCAAGCTGCTGCGCCGTCTTGCCGAGGGTCTTGGCGATGTCGCCCGTCTTGTGCGCCCCGGGGCCTAGTTCAGCCATCGCGCGGAGGTATGTTTTTTGCGGATCGCTCAGGCGCTCATAGCGGTGGTGGAAGAAGTTTTCGTCCAGCCGCTTGATGGCGACGCGGCTGGCTTTCTCCACGTCTTTCAACGTGATCGGAGACGCCTGCGCCGTGTTCCAGGCCTGATAACCCCATTCCTGCAGAAAGTAGGGATAGCCCTTCGTTCGGGCGATGATCGCATCGACAGCCGCTCGCTCGTAAGCCACGCCAGCGTCTTTTGCCGGTTGCACGATGGCGCGCCGCGCCTCCTCAGGGTCGAGCGGGCCAATGCTCGGAAACTCGAACAGCCTCTCGGAGTAGGATTTCGCTTCACCTGTGAGTTGGACGAGCAAGGGAAGGCCGGCGCCGACAATCAGGATGGGCAGGCCTTTCTGATCGACCCGGTGGACGGCCATGATCAGTGCCTCGAACTCCTCCCGGTCGAGGTTCTGGATTTCATCGATCAGGATGACGATGGAAGCGGAGCGAGCCTTGGCGGCTTCGCCTGCTGCGAGAAACAGTTCGGGAAGGTCGCGGGACAGCGTGCCGCTGTCGGCGACGCCCGCCTCGGCGTCGATATCGACCGAGAGTTCGACATCGCCGTGCTTCACCTTGATGGCGGAAACGAAGCTCTTGAGGACGCGGAGGCCGCGCTTCACCTGCTCGCTTACGCCCTTGAGGCGATCAAGCTTGAGGAGGGAGGCCCGCATGCTGGCGATGATGACCTTGGATAGCTTGGTGCTGGTGCTGACTTCGATGAAGTCAGTCAGCGCGTCTTCCTTGTCAGCGATTGCCTGGATTTCATTGAGCAGGACGGTTTTCCCGACCCCGCGCAGACCGACATAGATGAAGCTGCGCGCCGGCTTGCCGCCCTTGTTTCGGCGGATGGCGAGCTTGGCTTCGGCTAGCAAATTGTCCCGACCCGCGAGTTCAGGTGGTGGCGTGCCGGCGCCGGGTGCGTAAGGGTTTGCGCCGGGATTGAGGGACACGTTTGACCTATGGCGAGTTTATCGGACTGTTCGATAAACTTCTTAGACGATTCGATTGGACGCATCTAGGGAGTTTATAGCTGCCCCTGCTAAACTGGCGGCTACGCGTATAGCAAGTTTACCCCGGTCTGACATAAACTACGCCCAGCGTTTGGACTCACCGGAAGCCCTGCTGGCATTCCGGCGCGCGCGCAGGGAGCAGATTGCCAAGTGTCGCCCGAGCGGGTCCGAGGTGTTTTCACCCTACCGAAAATTCGCTGAGCGCGGGAATTGGCTGGAGCCGAGTGTGATTAGGCGTGGAATAAGGACCCCGTTTTCGGGGTTATAGGCGTCCAATCGGGACCCCGGCGACGACAGGGTTCAGTGTGCCTCCGGGTTGATCGGAGGCGGGTTGGGGATGCTGGTCGTGGAGACGATTGCGAAGATACGCCGGGCGCATTTTGTTCAGGGCAAGTCGATCAAGGCGATCTGCCGCGAGTTGAACGTCTCCCGGAAGGTGGTGCGCAAGGTTCTGCGGAGCGGCGCGACCGAGTTTTCCTACGAACGGAAGGTCCAGCCCAAGCCGAAGATCGGGCCCATCAAGGACACACTTGATGCGCTGCTGGCCGCCAACGAGGCGCGGCCGGCGCGCGAGCGGCTCACCGCGGTGCGGATCTTCGAGGAAGTCCGTGGGATGGGATTCACAGGCGGGTATGACGCCATCCGCCGATATGTTCATGACTGGCGGGAAGAGCGGTCATCAGCCGCGGCGGCGGCTTTTGTGCCGTTGAGCTTTGCGCCGGGCGAGGCGTTCCAGTTCGACTGGAGCCACGAGATCGTGCTGATCAACGGCGCGACGGTGACCGTGAAGGTCGCCCATGTCCGGCTCTGCCACAGCCGCATGCTGTTCGCCCGGGTCTATCCGCGCGAGACCCAGGAGATGGTGTTCGACGCCCACGACCGGGCGTTCGCCTTCTTCAAGGGCGCGTGCACGCGCGGCATCTACGACAACATGAAGACGGCGGTCGATGCGATCTTTGTCGGCAAGGAGCGCGCCTATAACCGCCGCTTTCTCCAGATGTGCGGCCATTATCTGGTCGATCCGGTGGCCTGCACGCCAGCCTCGGGCTGGGAGAAGGGACAGGTCGAGAACCAGGTCGGCCTGGTGCGCGAGCGCTTCTTCACGCCGCGGCTGCGGGTGAAGAGCTATGACGAGATGAACGCCTGGCTCATGGACCAGTGCATCGCCTATGCGAAGGCCCATCGTCACCCCGAGTTCCGTGACCAGACGGTGTGGGAGGCGTTCGAGGCGGAGCGGCCGAGCCTTGTTCCCTACGCGGGCCGGTTCGACGGCTTCCACTCGACGCCGGCCTCGGTGTCGAAGACTTGCCTGGTCCGCTTCGACAACAACAGATACTCGTGTCAAGCGAGCGCCGTCGGCCGCCCGGCCGAGATCCGCGCCTATGCCGACCGGATCGAGCTGCGCCAGGATGGGCGTCTCGTCGGCGAGCATCCCCGCTGCTTCGGGCGCGACCAGACCGTCTATGATCCCTGGCATTACGTGCCGGTGTTGGCGCGCAAGCCGGGAGCGCTGCGCAATGGCGCGCCGTTCAAGGACTGGGTCCTGCCCGCCAGCCTTGAGCGCGTCCGCCGCAAGCTGGCCGGCTCCAGCGACGGCGACCGGCAGATGGTCGATATCCTGACGACGGTGCTGAGCGACGGGCTGCCCGCAGTCGAGGCCGCCTGCGCCGAGGCGTTGCGAGAGGGCGTCCACTCCGCCGCTGTGATTCTCAACATCCTGGCGCGCCAACGCGAGCCCGCGGCGCCGATCACCATCATGACGCCCGATGCGCTCCGCTTGCGGCATGCGCCGGTCGCCGACTGCGCCCGATACGACAACCTGAGGAGAGCCATGTGATGGAGCGTTCCGAGATCATGTTCGCCATGGGCGAGTTCAAGCTCTACGGCATGAAGTCCGCGTTCGACGAAATCATCGCCACAGCCGTCAAGCGCCAGCACGAGCCCCAGCGGAAGCGTCGGGTGCATTCAAAGGCAATGTCGAACGGCTGAATGTCGCCAAGCCGAAAGCGGCGCTTTCTGGCTCACGATGATGTTCGCAATCCAAGGTTATAGCATGCCGGGACTAAACACCTAGAGCGGCAAGGATCTTGGCGGCGCGTCTGCGGCTGACTGGAATTTGCGCCCCCGGCAAGATGAGGGAGCGGCGACCGGCAGGGAGAGTGCGGACCTCCTGCACGTGGACAAGATTGACGATATGCGAGCGGTGGACACGTCGGAATTGCGATGGCAGGCGCTTCTCCAGATCATCTAGGCGCGCGTCATGGAGCGCCTTGCGCCCGTCAATGAGGGTGACATCGACATAGTCATCTGCGCCTGACAGTGCGACGATCCGGCTAAATGGAGCGAGCTGAATGCGTCCGCCGGAGCGGACGGCGAGGCTCATCTCGCCGACGGCTGCAGGCGCCTTGAGCGCGCGGTCGAGTGCGCGGGCGAGGCGGCCTTCTGTGACGGGCTTGGAGACGAAGTCGATGACGGCGTTATCGAAGGCGTCGATCGCACGATCGGTGCGGGCCGAGACAACAATGGTTCGCGGAGCGTCGGGCGCACCGCGGATGATCTCGAAACCGTCTGCGCCGTTTAGGTCAAGGTCGAGCAGGACGAGATCAATGCGCCGGGCGGCGATGGCGAGGCGTCCGGCGGTAACAGTCTCCGCAATGGCGATGTCGCATAGCTTCGGTCCAAGCGCCGCAGCGACCAGCCGTTCAAGACGGCGGGCGGCAACGGCTTCATCTTCGACGATCAACACTCTCATGCGGGTTTGGGCCGTGCGCGCGGAAAGGTGAGAATGGTGCGCCAGCCTTCTGGTGTCGGTCCACTTTCGGTGTTGGCATCGGCGCCAAAGGCAGCATCAAGCCGCCCGCGAACATAAGCGAGACCTCGTCCACCGTTTGGCTTGCAGCCCGGCGAATCGGCGAGAGGCGCGGTGAGAATGAGGCGAACGCCGTGGGGCATGCTCTCCTGTATCAGCCTGAACGAGGCGCCGTCGACGAACCGACCGTGTGTGAAAGCGTTCTCGACCAGTGTATGCAGCACGCCGGGCGGAACCTCCAGCGTTTCGTCCACGCCGGCGGCGTCCAATGTGAAGGCGCGGTCGGTGCGGTAGGACATGACATCGAGATGGCGGCGGCAGAGCGCCAGCTCATCAGCGAGTGGGATCAGATTGCGGTCTGCGACCTGAGACAACAATCGGAATTCGTCGGCGAGCGCCTCGATCATCTTCACGCCAGTCTTGGGATCGGACTCGACCCACTCGGTAAGCGCATTGAGCGTGTTCATCAGGAAGTGCGGCGCTATGCGGCGGCGCAGCAGTTCAAGTTCGAGCGCAGCGGCCTTCTGGCTCACCTCGGCGGCGGTCACGCGAGCGCGACGGAGATCGAGCGCCTGGTCAATGAACAGGACGAGGGCGAGGACGCTGATGGAGAGATAGAAGTTCTGATCAAGGAAGGTCTTCGGCCCGATTAGCTGCAGGGCGATGAAAACGGCGAGCGCCAGCGCCGTGATGATCGCGCCTTGACGCCTCGCAGCGATGCCCTGTCCGGCGGCGGCGAAGGAGACGAATGACGGCGCCAGGATCAGGCCGAGCGTCATGCCGTCGAAGCCGGGCATGATGGGCAGCATCACGACACCCGATAGCGCCGCGAGCATGACATGCAAAAGCCAGCGTTTCGGAACAAAACGGCCGGCCACATACGCAGTCATGGACAGGGCAAACCCGAAGGCGAGGATGGCGATGCCCATCAGCCGCCAGACCTGTATCGGATAGGGGAAGGACAGAAAGCCGCGAAGGCTTTCGAGCCACAGCTGGGCCACGGCGAACAGGCACATCAGCGCGATGAATAGCGGTCCAAGCACACGGCGGTCGGAGAAAAACGAACACCCGAAGAAAATCGCCGCAGCTACAAGTGCGCTGGTGACAGCGAGCACCGGACCATAGGCGATGAGGAGATTGCGGCCGCCAAAGATTCGGTCGGCATAAGCGTAGTGCAGCGGAGCATTGACCGGCAAGGGCAGCTTGAAAGTCGAATAGCGGATGTCAACCGCGTTGTCGCCCGTGCGCAGAAGATGTGGCGGAATCCAGGTGACAGCGTCGAGATCGCCGGCCGTTTCTGCGTCGCTTGACGCGCCCACACGGCCGATCTGCCCGATGCGTTCGCCGTTCCACCAGATATCGCGGGCGGCGAGCGCGCCGGTGTACAGTGCAAAGGGTGTATCTCGCGGATAGTCAGCGCGGATGTCGACTTGGCCGCGCAGCCAGAGGACCCGGTTCTGGGTGTCGATCTCGTCGAGGCCGCCAACTGGGCGGCAGGTCGCATCGTTGATGTCGGAGAGATTGTCGTACTGGCCGAGGCTGCCGCACACTTGGCGGTCAGTGAGAGGCGACTGCGAGTGCATCCCCCCCTGCGCAAACGCGTCAGGGGGTAGAAGAAGCGCTAGGAGGAAAAGGACGGCGCGAAGCATGAGCGCACTCTAGCCGGCTTTTGGTGCGGGCGCGGCGCCACTCGCCGAGTATTCGTCGCCGCTGGCCGAATAAATCGCGAAGTGCGCGGAGGCGCGTGGTTCTCTTTGGCTGCAATCCTCCGGAGAACTCTCATGAAGAAGACGGCCTTGGTTCTGGCGCTCCTCGCCTCTGTCCCGGTCTGCACCGCCTCCCCGCAGCAGACCCAAACGTCTGCAACTCCAGCAACACGGCCTCTGGCAGCGCCCGGCTCGCCGACGCTGACGATCGAGCCATACACGTTCAACGGGCCGAATGGCGTGAAAATCGAGGCGGAGAAGGGAACGTATGAGGTTTCCGAGAATCGCGCCAATCCCAAGTCTCGCAAGATCAAGATCGGTTTCGTGCGCTTCAAGTCCACATCGAAGACGCCGGGCGATCCCATCGTCTATCTCGCGGGTGGGCCGGGAGGCACAGGAACCGGCGCGGCGCAGAGCGCGCGCTTCCCGCTGTTCATGGCGCTGCGCGAGGTGTCCGACGTAATTGCGTTCGACCAGCGCGGTACGGGCATGTCGAGCAGCATGTCGATGTGCCGGGCTGAGAACCCGCCGATCATCGACATCAAGGTGACGCGCGACTTCCTTGTCTCGTTCTTTCGAAAGGAAATCGCGCGCTGCTTCGACTGGTGGGAAAGCCAGGGGGTCGACATCGATGGCTACACGACCATGGAGAATGCCCACGACCTTGAAGATCTTCGAACCGCGTTAGGCGCCAGGAAGATCAACCTCTGGGGAATCAGCTACGGATCTCACCTCGGCCTGACGATGTTGAAGTATCATGGCGGCTCAGTGAACAAGGCGGTGCTGTCCGGCATCGAGGGGCTGGACCAGACGGTGAAACGGCCGGCGCTAACGGACAAGGTGTTCCTGCACATGCAGGAGATCATCGACGCCGATCCCAAAGCGAGGGCGCTTTATCCCGATCTCGCCGGTTTGATGCGGCGCGTGGTGGCGAAGCTGAACGCCAATCCCGTGACGGGGTCGTTCACGCCTCCGAACGCCCCGGCGCCCATAAAAATCACCTTTGATGGGTTCGCGGTGCAGCTGATGACGTCCCAGACCACGGCAGATCCCTCGGGTTTCGCCAATGTACCGCTTATGTACTACGCGCTGGATCACGGGCAGTATGATCGCGTAGCGTCCATGCTGTATGGGCCGATCCTGCAACAGACGTCCGGCTTCCGCGGCATGCCGGAGGCGATGGATCTTGCTTCGGGCATCACCAATCCGCGACTTGCGCTGGTTACGGAAGAAGCGAAGACCGCCCTGCTAGGCGATGCCCTGAACTTTCCGATGCCGCAGGTGCTTGGCATTCGCGACGTGATCGACCTGGGGGATGAGTTCCGCGCACCATTCAAGTCGAACGTGCCTGCGCTGTTCATTTCGGCGACACTGGACGGCCGCACCTACCCCGACGAGGCGCGCGAGGAGATCAAGGGCTTCGCCAACAAGACCTGGCTGATTGTCGAGAACGGCGGTCACAACATATACGAGGCGGACAAGCGGGTCGCCAATGCAGTTGTTGCCTACTTCAAGGGGAAACCCATTCCGACCTCGATCGTGTTCGACCCGCCCAAAATCGCTATGCCCTAATTTCGGCGCAGCGGATTAGATCAGGGAATCTCGCGTCGAGGACCGGCTTGCCAGCTTCCGTGCAGTATTCGAATTGCAGCTTGCAGCAATCACGGCTTTGGCGCTCGCACTTTCGACAGCTGCTCCCGCCACGTCGAAATCTGGTTCGGGTGAATGTCGAACTGCCCAGCCAGGTCCGACCTCGTCTTCTCACCGCGTATCACAGCGCGCGCCACTTTCGCCAGGCAAGCCGGGCTATGGTTCCGGCCGGGTCGTCTGCTCATCGTCGTTCGTGCTCTCGGACGTCACGCCCATCTCAAGCGTAAACGCCACGCAGCCCCGTATACAGATTTCCCAAGCCAGCTCTGACAAATTCTAAGCGCGACCGCCGCTGTGACCAGGCGTCAACTAATGTCACGTCGATTCGCGTGAATTGAATGTGGGCATCCCTCAAACGGGGGATGCCCGACTAGAGGGTTCGTGCAGACATCACGCAAGAAATCGTGGGGACGGGTCGAAGGACCGACGGGTGTGGATGCGGGCGGGTCAAGATAGTCGGCAAGACAGGCGCTCGCGCGCTCGAGACGCCCGCTAATTGCGGTCCAGCGTCGGAATTCAACATTAAATCAGTTTGCGATTACAGGGGGTCAACTTCCATGGCTGACGGTCTTCTTGCACTTTCTCCGCTGTCGTACTGGGCGCTCGATACGATGTCGGGGACCACGGCGGTCAACTCCAAATCTGGCGGTGTGTCAGCTACGCTGCGCAACGGAGCCGTGTTCTCTGCAAATGGGACGAAGGGACGAGGTGTCACGCTTGATGGCGTGAACGATATGATCTCGGTCAATCACGCACCGGCCTACGCCTCCGCGAACGGCGCAATCGGCCTATGGTTCAAGCCGGATGCCCTGGGCTCACCGCAGGGCCTCGTTTCCAAGAACAACGCAGGGCTGGACGCCGGCGGCGGGTTTACAGCGCTGCTTCAGGCCGACGGGTCAATTCTTTTCACCCTGGAAAGCGCCTCTGCGTCCTTTACGATCACGTCCTCCACAGCCGCGACGGCCGGCGCCTGGAATAATCTCGTGATCAGCTGGGGCGCCGGCGGTATGCAGGTGTGGCTCAACGGTGCGCTGGTCGGCGGCAATGCATACACCGGCGGGCTCGTCGGCGCCGACGATCCGCTCGTCTTTGGCGCCAGCACCGCGGACGCAGCAGATAATTCGCTGACTGGCGCCACCAATTTCTTCAAGGGCGGCATCGATGAAGCCGTTGTCTTCACGCGCCAACCGACGGCGGCCGAGATCTCCGCGCTGAATCTGAACGGCTCGGTGCAAGGGAACGCCAGTCCCGCCGCCGCTGCAGACGCTCTTGGCCTCCTCGAAAACGCGGCCGGGCCAGTCTCCGGTAACGTTCTCTCGAACGATACCGACGCCAACAGTGAAGCTCTTTCGGTGTTTGCCGTCAACGGAGTGACGGCGAATGTGGGTGTGGCCGTCTCTGGCGCGTATGGCGTGATCACCGTGGCTGCTGACGGCACTTACAGCTATACCCTCAATTCTACGGCCTCCAACGTTCAGGCTCTCCGCCAAGGTCAAGTGGTCACAGAGACATTCGTCTACACCGCGACGGACGGTCGTGGCGGGCTCTCGACGGCAAATCTCATCATCACAATCACAGGCCAGAATGACGTTCCGGTTGTCACTGCGGAAGCGAGAATAATTACGGAGGATCCGGGTGCGCCGACCCTGACCGGCAATGTGCTGTCGAACGATCGCGACCTGGATGGGGGAACTCTTACCGTCTCGGCTGTGAACGGCATTGCCGGTGATGTCGGCGCCACGATCGCTGCCGCCTACGGCACGATGAATATCGCGGCCAACGGCGCTTACACCTATACGTTGAGTAATGCCGCGCCAGTCGTGCAGGCGCTCAAAGCGGGCCAGATTGTTACCGACACCATCACCTACACTGTATCAGATGGGCAGGGCGGCACATCGACGACGTCGATCGTCGTTTCGGTCACTGGCAAGAACGACACGCCGGTGGTTACGGTCGATTCCGGCGCAGCCGCCCCTGGCACGTCCCCTACCGCCACCGGCAATGTGCTCGCCAACGATGTCGATGCAGACGGCGACACCCTGTCCGTGACGGCGGTCAAGGGCCTGGCGGCCAATGTCGGTGCAACGGTTGGAGGGATCTATGGCTCCCTCTTGCTGAATGCGGACGGAACCTGGACATACACTGTCAATGCGGACGCCGCCGCCACCCGTGCGCTGGCGCCGGGCCAGACCGCGACAGACACATTCGCTTACACGGCGCGCGACGGAGCGGCTTCTGCATCATCGAGCCTTGTCATTACGGTGACGGGATCGAACGACACCATGACGCTCGTCGCGGACGCTCGAACAATCACTGAAGACCCGGCCGCAACTGCGTTGACAGGGAACGTGCTGTCGAACGATAGCGATCCAGACGGTGGCGTCCTGTCAGTCACGGCCGTCAACGGTGCGCCGGGTAATGTCGGCGCCGTGCTACCCAGCCTGTATGGCGAGATATCGATCGCCGCCAATGGCGCTTACACCTACACGCTGAACAACGCGTCCGCTGCGGTGCAGGCCCTTAAGGCTGGCCAGATTGCGACGGAGGTCTTCATCTATACGGCCTCCGACGGGCAGGGGGGCGTGGCGTCCTCGACCGTTACCATCACCATCACCGGCAAGAACGATGCCCCGACGCTTGTCGCCGACATGGCGACCGTTGGCGAGTCGGCCTCCCAGACGGCCGCCGGCAATGTGCTGACGAACGACGTCGATATCGACGGCAACTCGCTGGTTGTCAGCGCCGTGAAGGGCTCGGCCGCCAATGTCGGCGCCGAGATCGCCGGCGCGTACGGCACGCTTCGGCTCAACGGGGATGGAACGTACACCTATACGCTGAATACAGCGTCCGCAGCCTTCATACAGGTTGGCCCCGGACAGACGGCAACGGACACCTTCGCCTACACGGCGTCTGACGGGACCAGCGCCGTCTCGTCCAGCCTGGTCATCACAGTCAGGGGGTTCAACGATCAGCCGACGGCCGTGGCCGATGTGCGTACGATTGCCGAAGACCCGGCCAACAATATTCTAACGGGCAATCTCGTCGCAAACGACACCGATCCCGACAACGGAACCGTCCTTGTCGTCGCCCAGGTGAATGGCGTGACCATGCCGGCCGGCAGCCTCACCACAGCCGGAACGTACGGCACGCTCGTTGTTCAGGAGTTTGGCGCCTACACTTATACGCTGAACAATGCCTCCGCCGCCGTGCAGGGGCTAAGGGTTGGTCAGACCGCCACCGAGACATTTACGTATCAGTCCACGGACGAGTCGGGCGGCTTCAGCACGACCACACTGACGATCACCATCGCCGGGAAGAACGACGCGCCGACTCTCACCGCCGACACCGGCGCGGCCGATGCAGCTTCGGCGCCAGTCGCGACGGGCAATGTCCTGGTCAACGACACGGACATTGACGGCGACACACTGGCCGTCAGCGCGGTCAAAGGCTCGGCGGCGAATGTCGGCGCCAACGTGAACGGGACCTATGGCGCGCTGCGTCTCAACGCCGACGGCACGTACACCTACACCCTGAATCCGGCTTCGGCCGCGCTGGTGGCCCTGGCTCCCGGAGCAGCGGCGACGGAGAGCTTTGCCTACACGGCGTCCGACGGCGCGGGCGGCAGCGCCACGAGTTCCATTGCCTTCACCGTCACCGGCGCCAATGATGCGCCGCGGCCCGTCAACGACGCTCGCTCCACCAATGAAGACACCGGCACGCCGACACTCACCGGCAACGTGCTGGCCAACGACACGGACCCAGACGGCGGCGTTGTCACATTAACCGGCGTGGCGGGCTCCGCAGCCAACCTTGGCGTGGCGCAGGCTGGGACGTACGGCTCTCTTACGCTCAACGCAGACGGTACATACGCCTACACGCTGGCTAACGCCTCTCCGGCCGTGCAGACGCTCCGCGTTGGCCAGATTGTGACCGACACGTTCGCTTACGCCGTCGCGGACGGGCAGGGCGGTTCGGCCATGGCGAACATCGTCGTCTCTATCGCCGGACGCAACGACGCACCCACGGTGACAAGCGCGGTGACGGCGTCAGTGTTGGAGGACGCGACCTTGTCGGCTGCGGGCAGCGTGTTCACCACGGCGCGCGACATCGACGTTGGCGACACGCTGAGCGTTGATCGCGTGAACGGGCAGGCGACAAGCGTCGGGGTGTCTATTGCGGGAACTTACGGCTCGATCGTCATTGGCCAGGATGGACAGTATGTCTACACGCTGAACAACGCCGCTGTTAACGTCCAGGCGCTCAACGCCGGCCAGACTGTGACCGACAGCTTCACCTACCGTCTCGTAGATGGGTCGGGCGGTGTGGTGAACAATACGCTGGTGGTGAGCGTCGCCGGCAGGGATGAGAACCGTCCGCCGGTTGCGGCCAACGATGCGGTCGCAGGCTCGGAAGATGTCGCAGCGACGTTCGATCCACGTGCCAATGACAGCGATCCGGACAGCAATTCGCTCACCGTCACGCAGATCGCCAGCCAAGCGATCACCGCCGGACAAACGGTCCAGCTTCCGGGCGGGCACGCAGCGACACTGAACGCCAACGGCACGATCACGCTGGTCCCTGCCGCCAACTACAACGGCCCTGTCTTGTTCGTCTACACGATTTCCGACGGGCAGGGCGCTACGGCCAGCGCTACGGCCACGGTTACGTTCTCTCCGGTAAACGATGCGCCAACGATCCAGATTCTTGCGGGCGACACTGCCTCGACGACGATTCTGGACACCGCTGGTTCTGCAGCGACCTTCACCAGTTTCCTTGGCAGTGTTTATGTCTCGGACGTAGATTTGGGCGATGTCAGCTTTAGTGGCAGCGCAACGCTAAACTCGAGCACCAACGGCGCTGCGCTCGGCATTTTTGGCGGCGCCGGCGGCGGGCCTGGTGTTTCTGCGGCCATATGGGTCTACAACATACCGGGATCCGTTCTCGACAGTCTCGGCGCCGGCCAGACCGTAGTTGAAACCGGGACGCTCTTTGTCTTTGACGGGAATGGTGGAACAGCCACGCTACCGATCAGCGTCACACTGGTCGGAGCCAACGACGTCCCGACTATCGCTAATGCGCTCACCGCGCAGAGCGCGGCCGAAGATGCAGTGTTTAGCTTCCAAGTTCCGGCGGGCGTCTTTGCCGATGCCGATAACGGCGATGTCCTCTCTTACACGGCCACGCTTTCGAACGGCTCGGTGCTACCGACCTGGCTTAGCTTCAACCCTGCGACGCGGACGTTCCTGGGCACGCCGGCTCAGGCGGATGTCGCGAACCTCACGATCCGCGTGACCGCGTCTGACGGCAATGGCGGGGTCGTGTTCGATGAGTTCGCGCTGAATGTCGCCGGGACAAACGACGCGCCGAACGCGGTGAACGATGTGGCGAGCACCAGCGAAGACATTTCAGTCACCATCAATGTGCTCGCCAACGACACAGACCCGGATGCGGGCGAAGTGCTGAGCGTCTCGGAGATCGGCGGCCAGGCGGTGACATCAGGCCAGGCGGTGACGCTCGCAGGCGGCGCGCAAGCGACGCTCAACGCGGGCGGCACGATCACCTATGCGCCGGCGGCGAACGTTAGCGGGCCGGCAACCTTCACCTACACTGTCAGCGACGGGCAGGGCGGGAGCGCTTCGGCGAGCGTGACGGTCGATGTCGCACCCGCGGCGGCAGCCGCAATCATCGGGTTCGGTGGCGGACCACTTTCGCCAATTCAAGCATTTGATGTTCCGATCCCATCCTCCGCCACAGGCCCCGAAGGCGCCGCCGGCATCGCCAACACGGCCGATGGCTTCGCTGTAATCTGGTACAGCCTGCAGGGTTCGGTGAACATTCAGCGCTATTCTGCGCAGGGCGAAAACATCGGATCGACGGCCATCGTCAATCCGTCCACGGCAGGGCAGGCGCGCTATGCGGGTATCGCGGGACTGGCCGACGGCGGCACGATTGTCGTCTGGGCCGCAGGCGACATCCGCGCGCAGCGCTTTGACGCCAGCGGCTCTCCGGTGGGCGCCAGCGAATTCCTGGTTAACACGGTGTCCGGCAACCTGCGAGGGTCTACCGTCACCGCGCTCAACGACGGCGGGTTCGCCATCACCTGGATTGCGGAAGGCCAAGGCGGCCCCGGCTTTGGAATCTATACGCAGCGTTTCACGGCCGGTGGAGCGAAGGCAGGCAATGAAACGCGTGTGAATACGAGCGCGGCGACTGAGGTCGCGGTTCGCTCGGCGGCGTTGGAAGGGGGCGGGTATGTTGTGTCCTGGTCGTCGCCTGGAGCGGATGGCCACGACATGTATACCCAAAGGTTCAATGCTGCGGGCGTTCCCGTCGGCGCGGAACTTCGTGTCAACACCACGACACCGAACAATCAGTACTGGGCGGCCGTCGCCGGCTTAAACGGCGGCGGGTTTGTCATAGGCTGGTCGTCAGACGGGCAGGATGGGTCGGGATTCGGAAGCTACGCACAACGCTTCGATGCGAACGGGACGCCCGTCGGCGGCGAAATCCCACTGAACACCTACACGGCAGGTAACCAGACGCAGCCCATGATTGCAGCGTTGGCCGATGGCGGCTTCGTTGCATCGTGGACGTCGAACGGCCAAGACGGTTCAGGCCGGGGCATTTTCGCCCAACGCTTCGACGCTGCAGGCGTGCGTGTCGGCGGCGAAGAGCGTCTGAACGCGACGACAGCCAACGACCAATACAACGACACCAACGGCGGAGGGGCACACCTGATCGCGATGCCTGGCGGCCTCCTTGCGCAGGTCTTCGTCGGAGATGGCGCTGCCGGCAACATTTACTTCCGGCAGTTCGACACACGGCTGGGATTTGAGGGATCGGAAGATGGCGCGATCCCCCTGCCGATCACAGTCGCGGCAGAGCCCGGCGACAGCATCGCGCAGGTTGTGCTTTCGGGCCTGCCTGCTGGCAGCGTGCTTTCTGCGGGAACCTCGAACGGCGACGGAACGGCGTGGACGTTCGCCGGCGCGCCGCCGGCGAATCTGACCCTGACGCCGCCGACCAACTTCAATGGCGCGTTCAGCCTTACGGTGACGGCGACGACGCAAGACGGGGCCGACACCCAGACCTCAAGCGCCAGCCGTAGCGTGACGGTTTCGGCGGTCAACGACCTGCCGGTCGCCGTGAACAATTCAGCGACCACGGCGGAAGATACGCCCGTCACGATCGACGTGCTGTCCAATGACAGCGATCCGGATGCTGGCAATGTTCTCAGCGTTGGCCAGATCGACGGACAAAATGTCATCGCGGGCCAGACCTTGACGCTGGCGGGGGGAGCGCAAGCGACGCTCAATGCGAACGGCACGATCACCTACGCGCCAGCGACCAATGCAAATGGGGCCGCGAGCTTTGCCTACACCGTCAGCGACGGACAGGGCGGAACCGCCAGCGCCACGGCGAACATTACGGTGACGCCTGTCGCAGCAGACGCCAGTATTGTGTTCAGCAGTGGGCCAGGCCTTGGACCTATCGACGCCGGTCTCGTCCGCGTTAACGCCACTGCGAGCGTGGGAATCTACAACGAATCGAGCGTCGCGGCGCTATCCGGCGGCGGCTTTGTCGTCACCTGGACGCGCGGCGCGCCTGACGGGACGGTCGGGGTCCGCAGCCAGAGGTTCGATGCGGCCGGCTCTCCCGTGGGCGTCGAAACGCTCGTCAATTCGTCACCAGATGGCCTGCAACTTCAGCCCACCGTGACCAGCCTGCCGGACGGCGGTCATGTCATCGCGTGGCTGTCGTACAACCAGATTGGTCAGGCCGGGGAGGTATATGCTCGCCGGTACGACGCATCCGGCGTGGCGATTGGACCTGAATTCCGGGTAAACGCAACGACTGCCGGCGAGCAGGGCTTTCCAGACGTTGTGGCCCTAGCCGGCGGCGGATTTGTCATCGGCTTCAGCGGCACAGACGCCGCTGACAATGGAGTCTGGGTACGGATATTCGACGCCGCAGGTGGCTCAATTGGTGGCGACATTAAGCTCAACCAGGGCGCTCCCGGCGCGCAGAATTCACCGCGGATCGCGGCTCTCGCCGACGGTGGTTTTGTGGCGGCTTGGTTCGCCCCCGACGCGGACACCACGGGCATTTATGCGCGGCGGTTCGACGCGAGCGGAGCGCCGGCCGGAAACGAGTTTCCGGTCAGCAGCTACGTGGCGGGCGAACAGCTCGATGCGCACATCGCCACCCTCTCCGGCGGCGGGTTCGTCATCGTCTGGGGGTCGTTGGCCCAGGATGGCTCCGGCTACGGGATCTATGCGCAACGCTACGACGCGTCGGGAATTGCCGATGGCTCTGAATTTCGTCTCAATCAGACAACCGGCGGAAACCAGTTCGAACCAAGCATCGCCGAAATGCCGGACGGCGGCTTCGTGGCGAGCTGGCGCTCCGCAGCTCAGGGGCAGGTCCTGCGCCGTTTCGGCGCCGATGGTTTGCCCATCGGCGACGAATTCGTGGTGTCGGGAGTTATCCACAACAACGAGTCCGAGGGCGGATTGGCCGTGCTTGCGGACGGTGTCGTGATCCAGACCGTGGCCGGCGGCGGACTTGTTTACATCCGTCGTTACGCGGCCGCTGACACTTTTGCGGGGGCGGAAGACGGATCCATCAGCCTGCCGATTACCGTCGCGGCAGAGCCCGGCGACAGCGTCGCGCAGATTGTGCTGTCGGGTCTGCCGGTGGGCAGCGTGCTGTCTGCGGGCATGTCGAACGGCGATGGCTCGGTATGGACGTTTGCGGGCTCGCCGCCGGCGACCCTGACCCTGACGCCGCCGGCCAACTACAATGGCGCGTTCACGCTCACCGTCACGGCGACGACGCAGGATGGCGCCAGCACCGCGACATCGGTTGCAACCCGAACGGTTGCGATTACTGCGGTCAACGATGCACCTGTTGCGGCCAACGACACGGCTTCGGTGAACGAGGATGGCTCGGTCGTCATCTCCTTGCTGACAAATGATGCAGACGTGGATGGCGATACGCTCGCCGTAACGCAGATCGATGGTCAGGCGGCTGCTGTGGGCGTTGCGGTCAACCTCGCCAGCGGCGGCACCGCGACGCGCAGCGCCGACAACACGATCACCTATGCCCCGGCAGCGAATGCCAATGGCCAGAAGGCGTTCAGCTACACCATCTCGGACGGCAATGGCGGGTCGGACACTGCGAGTGTGACGGTTGATGTGGCACGCGCAGCCGATCCGGCGGGCATTAGCTTCGGCGGTATCGCGCCGATCGACCTCAATGATGCCCGCGTGAATACGACGACCGCGAACACGCAGAGTTTTTCGGCCGTATCGCCTCTGCCGGGTGGAGGCCATGTGGTGGTGTGGAGATCGGTCTCAGCTGCCGGCGGTACACCGCCCAACGAACTCTGCGACATCTACATGCAGCTCTACGACGCCGCAGGTGCGCCTGCCGGCGGCGAAGTCAGGGTGAATGCAACTTTCCCCGGCCTGACGCTTCAGACCTTTCCAGGCGTGGCGACCCTCGCGGACGGAAGCTTCGTCATCACCTGGTCGCTCTACACGGGTCCCACCAACACGTTCGAAATCTGGGCCAGACGGTTTAATGCAGACGGGACGCCCCTTCTGAACGCGGGCAGCCCGACGACGGGCGAATTCATCGTGACGAATCCGAACTCCCCGCCATTCCAGTTTCTTTCCACAATCGCGGCGCTGCCGGATGGCAGCTTCGTTATAGCCTGGGAGTCCGGCTCTTCCGCTTCGGGCTTCGACATTCGCTTCCAGCGCTTTGACGCCTCGAATGCTCCGGCTGGCGGACCGGTGACGGTCAACCAACTCGCTAGCGGCAACGCGTTCAACGAGTATGCCGACATCGCCGTGCTGGGCGATGGCAGTTTCGTAATCGCATGGGAAACCTCGCCCATCTACGCCAGCGCCAATTCGACGGCGAACACAGATGTCGTGGGCCGCCGGTTCAGCAGCGCTGGCGCACCCATGGGCGACGAGTTCGTCATTTCAACGACGACCACGGAATCCCAGACTAAGCCCGATGTCGCGGCGCTCGCGGGCGGCGGATTTGTTGTCACCTGGACGTCCTACCGGCAGGCAGGAGCCGATCAGGGCGCTGACGTCTACATGCAGCGCTATGACAGCGCTGGCGTCCGCGTGGGCGGCGAGACGCTAATCAATCTCGATACGGCGGGCGGGCAGGGTTTCTCGACGGTGCAATCTCTCGCCGACGGCGGCTTTGTCGTGACGTGGGCGAGCGGCGCCTCGCTTCTCAATGATGGCGTTTCCGATGGCACGGCGAATCTTGTCGCCCAGCGGTTCGACGCCGCTGGCGTTCGTATTGGCGGCGAGGTGCGCATCAATGCAGCGACCGCCGGGCAACAGTGGACAGAATCCTGGGCATCTGATTCGGCGTTTACGGTCACACCCGAAGGCGTGCTGGTCCATACCTTCTACGGCGATGGCGAGGTCTATGTCCGCCGCTTTGACACCAATGTGTTCGGCGGCGCCGAGGATGGATTGATCAGGCTGCCGGTCACGGTCGCGGCAGAGCCCGGCGACAGCATCGCGCAGGTGGTCCTTTCCGGCCTGCCGGCCGGGAGCGTACTTTCTGCAGGATCGTCCAGCAATGGCGGAACGACGTGGACCTTCGCGTCCGCGCCGCCTGCGAACCTGACCCTGACGGCGCCCGCCAACTACAATGGCGCGTTCACGCTCACCGTCACGGCGACGACGCAGGACGGAACCGACACGGATACCACCACGGCCACCCAGACCGTCACCGTCACGGCGGTCAATGATGCGCCGACGGCTTCGAACGACGCCGCCAGCATCGGCGAAGACTCGACCGCCGCGCTCACCGGCAATGTGCTGACCAATGACGGCGACGTCGATCTTGACACGCTGACAGTGTCGGCGGGAACCGGCGCGCGCACCAGCGCCTATGGAACGCTCACGCTCAATGCGAACGGGTCATACTCTTACGCCCTCAACACCGCTGCGGTGCAGGCGCTCGGCGCCAGCGATACCGCGACCGACAGCTTCACCTATCAGGTGTCCGACGGGCAGGGCGGCGCCGCGCAGGCCGCGCTGACGATCACGATCCAGGGCGCAGACGATCCAGCGTTTTCGATCCAGCGCATCTCGACCGACGCTGCGGGCGCGCAGGGGAACAGCTCCAGTGAACAGCCCGCGATCTCGGCGGACGGGCGCTATGTGACGTTCTTGAGCTACGCCTCCAACCTTGTGGCGGGCGACACCAACAACACGGGAGACATCTTCCGCAAGGACCTTCAGACCGGCGCGATCACCCGCGTCTCGACCGACACTGCAGGCGTGCAGGCGAACAACTTCAGCGAACAGCCCGCCATCTCAGCGGACGGGCGCTATGTGACGTTCCAGAGCTACGCCTCCAACCTTGTGCCGGGCGACACCAACGGGCAGCCGGACATCTTCCGCAAGGACCTCCAGACCGGCGCGATCACCCGCGTCTCGACCGACGCTGCGGGCGCGCAGGCGAACACCTCCAGCGAACAGCACGCGATCTCGGCGGACGGGCGCTATGTGACGTTCTTGAGCTTCGCCTCCAACCTTGTGGCGGGCGACACCGACAACACGATCGACATCTTCCGCAAGGACCTCCAGACCGGCGCGATCACCCGCGTCTCGACCGACGCTGCGGGCGCGCAGGGGAACAACGCCAGCTTTGAGCCCGCGATCTCGGCGGACGGGCGCTATGTGACGTTCTACAGCAGCGCCTCCAACCTTGTGGCAGGCGACACCAACGGGCAGCCGGACATCTTCCGCAAGGACCTCCAGACCGGCGCGATCACCCGCGTCTCGACCGACGCCTCGGGCGCACAAGGGAATACAAGTAGCTTCGACCCCGGAATCTCGTCGGACGGCCGCTATGTGACGTTTTCTAGCAACGCCAGCAATCTTGTGGCGGGCGACACCAACAACACGACCGACATCTACCGCAAGGATTTGCAGACCGGGGCCATCGTTCGCGTCTCATCTGATGCCTCGGGAGCGCAAGGGAACAATACCAGTTCCGGCTCTGCCATCTCATCGGACGGGCGCTATGTGACGTTCTACAGCAGCGCCTCCAACCTTGTGGCGGGCGACACCAACAACTTAGCTGACATCTTCCGCAAGGATTTGCAGACCGGCGCGATCACCCGCGTCTCGACCGACGCTGCGGGCGTGCAGGGGAACAACATAAGCCTTCAGCCCGCGATCTCGGCAGACGGGCGCTATGTGACGTTTCGGAGCGACGCCTCCAACCTTGTGGCGGGCGACACCAACGCGCCGGACATCTTCGTCGTCGATCTGCCGCCGCCGCAGGGGGACCTCCCCGACATCGCAACCGGCGCTTCCAGCGCCGACCGCATTGTCGCTTATGCCGGTCCGCAAATCCTCACCGGCGGGGCAGGCGCTGACAGCTTCATCTTTGCAACGCCTGCGGCAGGCGGCGACACGATTACCGATTTTGCGCCTGGCTCGGACCGCATCGAAGTGTCGGCGTCCGGTTTCGGCGGCGGGCTGGCCGCTGGCCCGCTCCCGGGGTCTAGTCTGGTGTCCGGCGCGGCGCCCGCAGCCACGCTGGCGTCCGGGCAGTTCCTGTACAACACAGGCAGTGGCCAGCTGTCATGGGATGCGGACGGGACTGGCGGGGGAGCGGCGGTGCTGTTGGCGGCCTTGTCGGGTGCGCCGGCGATCACGTCGGCGGACATCGGCGTTGTCGCCTCGCTGCCGCCGCTGATCCTCGATCTTGATGGCAACGGCGTCGAGCTTGTCTCGGGCGTCTCGTTCGACTTCGACGGCGACGGTAACGAGGACACGGGTGGCTGGGCGTCGGCTGGCGACGCTTTCCTGGCTCTGGATCGCAATGGTGACGGGCTTATCTCGACCGGATCTGAAATCTCCTTCGCTGGCGATTTGCCTGGCGCGACCAGCGATCTCGACGGCCTGCGCGCCTTTGACTCGAATGGCGACGGCGCGCTGTCGGCGGCGGATGCGCAGTTCGCCAAGTTCCTGGTGTGGCGCGACGCGGATGGCGACGGGGTCAGCGATGCTGGCGAGCTGCGTTCGCTGGCCGAGGCAGGCGTCGTCTCGATCGGCCTTGACCGGTACGGCGAAGCGTCAACGGGACCAGCAGGAGACATTCTTGGCTACGCCACGGTGACGATGGCGGACGGCGCCAGCCTGAGGGCTGCCGACGTGGTCCTGAACTACACGAATGGCGAATCGGACCTGAGGCCGACGCCACATGGGTCGGCCGAGTTGATGGAAGAGCACGCGGGGTCGCCGGCCGCATTTTTTGTCGCCGACGATCACTTCCTGTTCGGTCCGCTCGAAGGCGCGGGCGCGATCGAAGCGCCCTTGTCGCTGGACCAGCGGACCATGCCCATCGACGCCGAACTGATCGAGGATGCGGCGTTCGACTTCTCGGCTGCATCCCTGCTTGTAGCCCGCGACATGGCGACTCCGCTGACTCTGCCAGGTGCGGGCCATGATGACTGGCTTGGTGTCGGACCAGCATTCGACCCTGTCGATCCGGGATCCTTGGATTACCGGCCGCCCGAGCCATTCCATGATAGGGTCCAGGGACTGGACGGTTCCTCGGCTATCGGGCCGGACGCCTTCCGGGCGCTGTAGGCCTGCGGGATGGGAAGGGGATCGAGATGGGGCAGGCCAATGGCGGCGGCATGTGGGCCCTGATCGACCGTGGCGTGGTCCTTCGCCTGGCCTTGGGCGGAGGGCTCCTTACCCTGGTCATCAATGCGATCGGTCTCGTCTCTCCATTGTTTTTTACGCAGGTCTACGACCGGGTGCTGACGACGGGCAGCTTGCCGACTCTCGTGGCGCTCGTCGTGGCGGCGTTGATCGCGATAGGTTTGGGCGCCACGTTCGAGCAATGGAGGAGCGTGACATTTACGCGGCTTGCTACAGGCGTTTATGTCGATCTCGAAGCGGCGGTGTTCCAGGCCAGTCATGCTGCAGCCGTGCAGGGGGGGCAGGGGCGGCGCAGTCGTTCGCTCGATGACCTGGAAACGGTTCGTGCAACGCTGGCGGGGCCGTTGCCTGCCTCGCTGCTCGACCTGATCTTCGCGCCCATTCTCCTTGTCGCGTTGTATCTCATGCATGTGTGGTTGGGGCACTTTGCTCTTTTTACCCTGTTCCTCATGACGCTGGTCACGACGTTGACGCAGTGGACGATTGGCGGGGCAATGACCCGAACGGCAGAAGCCTCGCATGCAGCTTCCGGTGTCGCCGAGAGTCATCTGCGCTCAGCCGAGGCAGCGCACGCTATGGGCTATCAGGATCGGACGATGGAGCGTTGGGCGAATACAAGCCGCGATGCGGTGCGGGCGCAGATACAGGCTGCGGCGCAGGCCGGTTGGCTGACATCCAGTGGCCGTGCCGTTCGCTCGGGCGCGCAAATTCTCATGATCGCGGTGGCGGCGTCGCTCGCCGTCACCGGCCAGCTGTCGGCAGGCGCAATCATCGCGGCGTCAATCATCCTTGGGCGTGTTGTCCAGCCGATTGACGCACTGCTTGGCGGCTGGCGTCAGCTTGGCCAGGCCAGGCTAGCCAGCGGCCGGCTCAAGCGCTTGTTGACTACATCAGCCAGCGAGGACGTGACCCCGGCGCAGCGTCCCGCCGGACGGCTGATAGTGGATGGACTTACGGCGAGTGCCCCCTCGGGCGCCGCCATCCTGCGCGGAATCTCCTTCGTGGTTGAGCCCGGGGAATCGGTCGCGGTGCTCGGACCGACCGGGTCCGGGAAGTCGACGCTGCTTCGCTGTATCATGGGCGTGTGGCCACAGATGAACGGTCTTATCCGGCTGGACGCATTGCCTCTGGCGGAAACCGACCGGCGTGCAATAGGACCCTGGCTGGGCTTCCTGCCGCAGACATCCGACCTGGCGCCCGGCACAATTGCCGAGAATATCGCCCGCTTCGGAGTGATGGACCGTGCTGCCGTCGAGGCGGCAGTTGAGATGGCAGATGCATCGTCAATGATCGCCTTGCCGGAGGGACTGGACACTCAAGTGGGTGAGGCCGGGACTCACCTTTCGGCTGGGCAGAGGCGACGGATCGCTCTTGCGCGCGCCTTGTTTGGGTCACCCGCGCTTGTGTGTCTTGATGAACCGGAAGCGAATCTCGATCGCGATGGCGAAATGGCGCTTGCGAAAGCATTGCAGCGACTGAAGGCGGCCCGTTCGACAGTCCTCATTGCGGCGCACCGGCCGTCAGTGGTGACGCATGTGGACAAGCTGATGGTCATGGGCGAAGGCCGTATCCTGCAGTTCGGTCCGAGTTCCGAGGTTCTGCCGGCGATTTCCGCCGGCAATGTGCGGCGGGTAGCGCCATGAACGTGATGGACGAAGCTGGCGCCCCGGCAGGGGCGAGGGCGCGAATGCGGCGAGCGCTTGCCGATGATCTCTCACGGCCGGCAACACGTTCCGTACGTGTCAGCAGCATAATAGCGCTGGCTCTGTTGGCTGCGCTTCTGGCGCTGTGCGTGTTCGTGCCCATAGCCTCGGGAACGCTCGCTGCCGGGCAGATCGCAATCGATGGCGAACGCAAGGTCGTGCAGCACGCTTCCGGCGGCATCGTTGCTGAAGTCCTGGTTGTAGAAGGCGACAGCGTAATGCAGGGCGACGTCGTGCTTCGCCTGGATGCGGTGCAGGCCGGAGCGGCGGCAGGCGTTGTGAACGCACAGATAGATTCCCTCCGCGCTGAGGAAGCAGTGCGGATGGCCGAGATGACCGGCGCAGCATCGGTTGCCTTTCCCGAGAACCTGGTCTCCAGGAAAACGGCTGCAAATGTCAGCGCAGTCCTGACGGCCGAACAGGCAGCGTTCGATACCCGCCTGGCATTAGGCCGCTCGCAGGCGGAACAGCTCGATCAGCAGCTTGTCCAGATCGGTCAAAGTATCTTGGCCGCGCGCTCAAGCCTCACCGCTCAGGAGCGCCAGGCGAGGCTCTATGAAGAGGAGTTGGCCACGCTTCAGCCGCTGCTTGCAAAAGGTCTAACCGTGAAATCGAGACTGCTGGATCTCGAACGATCGCTGGAGAACGCACTTGGCGAGGTTGGCTCGCTGGAAGCGGAACTCAAGCGGCTGGGTGCACAGGCAGCCGAAACACATGAGTTGAGAGCCCGCATCGACATTGATCGGCGCGCTCAGGCTGCGGAAGCCTTGCGGGTTATTCGTGCAAGCCTTGCCGAACTCCTGGACAGGCAGATTGCCACAGACGACACCCTGCGCCGCATGGAGGTCCGGGCGCCGATCGGGGGAGTCGTTATGGCGCTGAAAGTGAACACGATCGGCGGGGTGGTCGAGCCAAGCCAGCCGCTCATGGATATTGTGCCCCAGAACGACAATCTCGTGGCTCGCGTCAGTATATCGCCCAACGACGCCGACAATGTCCGGCGCGGAATGGCCGCTACGGTACGGCTCTCGGCGGGCGGCGGGAGCCAACCGGTCCAGATCGAAGGGATCGTCCAGTCGATCTCGGCCGACGCGTTGACAGATCCGCGATCGGGTCAATCGTACTTTGAGGCGCGGATCGCTATCCCGACAAACGTCGGCGAAACCACGAATGTGCTGGCGCCAGGTCTCCCGGCTGAAGTGCTGATCAAGACCGGGGAGCATACCATTCTGAGTTACCTTTTCAGTCCGATCGAGCGCGCCGCATTCCACACAATGCGCGATAGCTGAATTGCGGCGCTGTCATCTATGGGCGGGGTGATGACAAATAAGTTCGCACCGCCAGAATCTCGCACTCGCTGCGGCATTCCGCCCAAGCGACCGCCTTCACCCAGATGGAGTCCGCTTATGCTCTGAAACGATCGGAGCGTTGGCCGGTCGATGAGACACCCGCAAATCGAACGTGTTGTAAATCGCCGTGTGTGGTGGGAAATAGGTTCGCCGAGTTCTGGGACCTGAACGTGAGTCTTTTCGGTCACCGGCGAATTGGAAGGTGTGAATTTTTGGCGCGATTGATCTCGCGGAGGCTGCCTCCGCAGTGACGATTCCTTGAGTTCGAGTTCGTGAAGCGCCGCGACAAAGGACTTCAACCCATCCGTGAAGGTGCTTTCAGGCTCGACGCATTGATTCCACAGCAGGCAGCCCAAGAGCTTTTGCTGCGCCTGTGTTGCGGCGAAGCTGAACAACAAAATCCCTGACCTCTCCCTCGTCAGCGGTAGCGCGCCAAAGAAACATCCGCTCGCCGCCTGACCATTTCGACCAGAAGCCAGCGAGGCGAGGGCGGAAGCTTTCGACGCAGGTGGTGGCTGAGATGGTCGTGTTACCCTACCTTGGACCTTTGGAGGTTTGTGTTTCGGCCTCCGTTCGGCTTGGGGAAGCTCACGCCGCACACTTCGGTTTTCTCGATCAGCATCGACTTGGATGGAATCATCCGGATCGTGAATCGTGCCCTTCAGGTTAAGAGAGAGACTGATGGACGCTTTAGGAGGCGGCCCGAAGCGCTTCCACCGAAAGCGCCGGCTCTGGTTCCCGACCTCGCCGCCTTTGCTTGACAACAGTTAGGCCGCACGCCTTCATGAAATAACTGGGGGTGACATGTCTCCGACCACGCATGATCTGACCCGAGCTCTCAAGGCTGGAGAGCTCCTTGAGCTTGCGGCGCTGAGCTCTGGCGGCCTTCGCACTGCTTTCGAGCAAGTAGCTGGCCTTCTCGACGGCGAAATGTTTCAGCTCTTCAATTTCACGCGCCCTGACCAGCCAGACATGATCGTGTCACCCGATCGTCAGGCTATATACGAAGATTATATCAACAAGGGTTGGCATCAACACGACATCTGGTCCCACCGGGCGGCGCAGGTCGCCAGGCACGGTCTTGTCCTGACGGAACATTCGGTGCTCACCGCAGATCAAAGGAGAAGCGACGCGTTTTTCCAGGAGTTCTGCCCGAAGTGGAATATCGGAAATTTCACGGCCTGGACCTTCGATCTTGCGGGGGAGAAGTGGGCCTATACCTTGATGGGGCGCGGCGGGGCCATGACAACGCGACCCGACAAAGCGATCTATCGTCGATTCATGCAGGCAGCTGACCGCGCTGCGCTGCTGGCGACTGCAACGGAAAGCCATTATGCGCGGGGGATGGCCGAAGGCTTCGAACTCGGCGGGCGACCAACATTGGTGATGGACCATTCCGGCAACATTTCGTTTATCACGCGATCTGCGGAGGCGCTGATCGGACAGGGCTTCTCGATTCGTCATGGCCGGCTGGAGAGCCAACAAGCGGGTGTTGACTATGCCTTTCGCCAGCTGGCCCTGCATGCCGGTTCGGCAAGACGGCGACACCTGCACAACTTCCTAATACAACGGGGACATGGGCTGCGTCCAATCGTGGTGATGCCCGTGCATGTGAGGGATCGGGGAATGGACGGCTTGCCTGGAGCCCGGATCATAGTGATGTTGGTGGATCTGGAGGCGTCTCATGCGCCCCAGACAGCTTTGCTACAAAGTGCGTTTGGCCTCACGAAGCGTGAGTCTGAGCTGGCGGCGAGGGTAGGCGGAGGAGCCACGCCTGACGAAGCCGGTCGGACGATGGGGATCTCGATCAACACTGTGCGGCAGATGCTGAAGGTCCTCTATGCGAAGACCAATACCCGCCGGCAGTCGGAACTCTCTGCCCTCGTCGAACGGATGCCTGGTTAATATCGGCCTTCAACTGCGCGGGTCGTTGCGAGGCGCAAGTGGCGCCGAGGCCCAGCCGATGCGATGAACCACACGAACGATATCGCTTTGCCGTTTCAGGTTGAGCTTGCGAAAAATGACCTTGAGTTGCCCGCGAACAGTACTCGTCGCAACGCCACGCGCGAACGCGGCTTCGACAATCGTCATGCCCATGCCAATCTGTATCGCTACACTTGCTTCTGCGTCGGTAAGGTTGAACAGCGCGCGAAGTTGATCGAAAGGCGGCTTTGACTTTTGGCCCAAGTCGAGGAAGGCGACAATGGATTGTGCAGTGCGTGGTCTGTCGTCATAAAAAATTCGCTTGATCGGCATCGCTAAGAGTAGAGCGCGGCTCGCGGTGGTACGATGGATCAGGAAGTTATCGGGAGTACTTGTCTTGCCTCTAGCCCATTCAGCAAGATTTCGGAAAGCCGATTCTGTGGCTGCATCAATCCCCCGGAGCAATCCTTCGGCAATCCGGAAATCCCGGTTCAAAAAATGGCTGATGGTCGCCGTTCTGTAGATAACACGCCCAATTTGATCGAGAACAATGGCCGGAAGTCCACTGCCTTCGAGACCGTCTGCAAGACCCTCACCTTCCACACGAAAAAAAGACTTCTTTTCTTCGGCGTCGTCCATATCCGCCCGATTCCGTGATTGTCGGCGCGAGCGAGCTGCACAGTTAGATGTCTCGCTCATAGTGCCACAAATCCTAAACGCGGCGTCGTCAATTCTGTTGGTGCAAATCTCTGCAATTGACCTGTTCCCCAATCTCTGGCCGGAAGCAAATCTGACCCGGTCGGTAAAATCTGTCTATAGGGTTAGGTCGGGCTGCGCGCTGCGCTTGCCGGCGTCACGCTCGGGTTGGCGGACCCAGTCGATGATCGACTGCGCAGTCGGCTCGAACTCGCGCTACAACTTCTAGAGCGTGCGGCCGGACCGGACCAGGGTTCTTTGGAAGTGATGTCAGCGGCTTTGGCGTCAAGCGCCGTGCCCGACTTGCAGCTGAGCCATTCCTCGATTGCGAGACGATCGATCCGCAGCGATTTCCGGCGCACTCGAATGGGCTTAGGAACCCATCGTCGGAGGTTCGCCAGCGCTGAAGCGTCGTCTGGCCTACCTCGGAAAGCTGGCACAGTTGGCGAATCGACATCTGATCGAAAATTGACGGCCGACATTCTCTGGAAAACGCCCGTCCTTCAACATGCGCCTCCGCTTCGAGAGCGCGGTTTTTGGGGAACCACGCGCGCCAACAAGCGGCGCAGTAAGGGAAGAGCGCTGACGCCGCGTATGGTAAGCAGCGCCGCGCCTTGCGCGTCTGCTTTAGCACTTCGAGGTTCAGCGACATGGATCGACCCGGCTTTTCGCGCCTAGACCGTAGGCGGTTCATGCAGGCGACAGCGATGGTTGGTGGCGCGGCGGCCTTCAGCGGCCTGCTCCCGGGCTGGGCGCAGACCAGCACACCCGGGATAGCGCCAACACTTCCCCAGCTCTCCGGATGTGACATCGCCCTGACTATCGGTCATGCGCCGATTACAATTGACGGGCGCCCGGGCCATGCCGTCGCCATCAACGGGACGGTGCCGGCGCCGCTCCTGCGCCTCAGGGAGGGGCAGACGGCGCGGCTCAGCATCACCAACGCGCTGAAGGAAGACACCTCGATCCACTGGCACGGCCTTCTCGTACCGATGGAGATGGACGGCGTACCGGGCGTCTCTTTCCCGGGCATCCGCCCCGGCGAGACGTTCGTCTACGAGTTCCCGGTCAAACAGTCCGGCACCTACTGGTATCACAGCCACTCCGGCCTGCAGGAGCAGGAGGGCCACTATGGGCCGATCATCATCGATCCGGCTGGTCCCGACCCGGTCGCCCATGACCGTGAGCACGTCATCGTGCTGTCCGACTTCAGCTTCATTCACCCGCACGACCTGTTCAAAAAACTCAAACAGGAGGGTGGCGTCTTCAACTACCGGAAACAGACCGTCGCCGGCCTGCTTGCAGGCAAGGACCAGACGCTCGCAGAGCGGCTCGAATGGGCCAAGATGCGCATGAATCCGACCGACATCTCCGATATAACCGGCGCGGTCTACACCTTCCTGGTCAATGGTCACGGCCCGGCCGACAACTGGACAGGGTTGTTCAAGCCGGGCGAGCGCGTGCGCCTGCGTTTCATCAACGCTGCGGCGCAAACCATCTTCAACGTCCGCATCCCGGGACTGAAGCTGGCCGTCATAGCTTCCGATGGCCAGAGTGTGCGGCCCGTCACGGTTGACGAGTTCCAGATCGGTAATGCCGAAACCTACGACGTCATCGTCGAGCCGGTGGAAGAGCGGGCATTCACCCTTGTTGCGGAGGCAGTCGATGGTTCTGGCATGGCGCGGGCGACGCTCGCGCCGCGTCCAGGCATGGCGGCTGCCGTGCCGCCGCTACGCGAACGCCCGCTCGCCACCATGAAGGACATGGGTATGGACATGTCCAGGCACGGCGGTATGGCGGGTATGAATCATGGGGACATGCCAGCCATGGATCACAGCATGATGCCCGTGCCTGGCAAGGCGCCGCCACGCACGCGCGGCTCGGACGTCATGGGCGACATGTCGTCTATGGAGGGCATGGACATGTCGATGCGGAACTGGATGAACGCTCCGCAGGTCGAAATGGGACCGGGTGTTCAGACGATCGCGCCGATGCCGATGGATCGGACAGGCGAGACCGGGCAGGGGCTGACAAGCGTTGGCCATCGTGTCCTTGTCTACAATGATCTGATCGCCCTGGAACCCAATCTGGACACGCGCGCACCGTCTCGCGAACTGGAAATCCGCCTCACCGGCAACATGGAACGGTTCATGTGGGGCTTTGACGGCTGGAAGTTCTCGGACAACCCGCCCCCTTATGCTTTCCGCAAAAACGAACGCGTCCGGGTCAGCCTCGTCAACGACACCATGATGGCCCATCCGATCCACCTGCACGGGCATTTCTTCGAACTCGCGCAGAAGGCCCCGATGGGTCACATGCCACGCAAGCACACCGTCATCGTGGCGCCCGGCGGCGTCGTGAAGTTCGATTTCACAGCAGAACCTGGCGACTGGGCCTTCCACTGCCATATGCTCTATCACATGCATGCCGGGATGTTTCAGGTCTTCAGCGTGCGGCAAGGTTCTGGAGACCTCGCATGAGCCGCATCGCCCTCATCGCGGCTCTCTCCGTCTGCCTGGCCGCGCCGGCCATGGCGCAGCATGCCGGGCACGTCATGCCGCAGGCGCCTGACGCGAAGCAACCGGCGACGCTTACGCCGCAGCAGCCGGCGCCTTCACCTGCTGACCATCAGGGCCATGAACCCCAACCCGTCGCGTCGCCTGCTGATCCACATGCCGGACACGTCGGCGCCACGGAGGCGGTGGACCCGCCGGAGGCCGGCGACGATGCGCCGCCCGACGCTCCGACGGATTTCGCCGCTGACGCCTTCTTCCCGCGCGACGAGATGGTGCGCGCCCGCAGCATCCTCGACAGCGAGCATGGGGGCGCGTGGCAGTCCAAGATCATGGCTAACATTCTCGAATATCAGAGCCAGAATGGTCAGGATGGCTACCGCTGGGAAGGCGAGGCCTGGTTTGGCGGGGACATCAACCGCCTTGTGATCAAGACCGAAGGCGAGGGAAGCAAAGACCCCGGTAACGCCGAAGTGCAGGCGCTCTATTCACGCGCCATTGGTCCTTATACCGACGTCCAGCTGGGCGTCCGGCACGATATCGAGCCTAGACCGTCGCGCACCTACCTGGCGTTCGGTGTTCAATCGCTCCTGCCCTACTGGTTCGATGCCAATGCTGCGCTGTTCGTCGGTGAGCGGGGGCAGATCCTCGGCCGACTGGAAGGCAGCTACGATTTTCTGCTGACGCAGCGCCTGGCTTTGCAACCGCGCGTGGAGCTAAATTTTGCGGCGAAGAATGACGCGGCGACCGGCACAGGTTCGGGTCTTTCCGACGCTGAGCTTGGCCTGCGCCTTCGCTATGAGATCCGGCGGGAGTTTGCACCCTATATCGGTGTCGAATGGACACGTAGCTTCGGCGATACCGCAAACTTCGCCCGCGCAACTGGCGACCGTGCCGAGACAACGAGTTTCGTGGTCGGCCTGCGCGCCTGGTATTGACGAAGCCGGGCGGGGCAGGGCGGAATGCCCGCAACATCAATTCGACGAGGCGCCATGATGGTTCGGATGGGCAAAGCGATAGCGTTGGCTGCAGCTCTTGCAAGCGCGTCGGAATTGACGGCCAGCGCGCAAACGCCTGAGACGGCCTCGACCGTCGCGGTCCTGTCGCCGACGGCGAGCGAAGCCGCCATGGCGGTCGATGCCTTTCATACCGCGCTTGGGCGCAAGGACACGACCTCTGCCGCCGCCCTTCTGTCGGATAACGCCCTGATCTTTGAAGGAGGGTATGTCGAGCGCTCGAAGGTCGAGTACGCATCGCACCATCTGGGGGCCGACGCCGCCTATGCATCGGCGGTTCCGACCTCGCTCGTCAGGCGCTCCGGTTTTGCTGATGGCGACATGGCCTGGATCGCCAGCGAAACGCGTTCGACAGGAACGTACAAGGACAAGCCCGTCGACCGGCTATCCACCGAGACCATGGTGTTGAAGAAAGAAGCATCCGGCTGGCGGATCGTCCACATTCACTGGTCATCGCGGGCAGCTTCCTGATCGGCGGCGGTCACGGGCCGCGAGGGTCTTCGTCTTCGTCTGCGCCGTTCGCGGCGAGTGCTTCAGCGAGCAATTTGCGCGCGCGGTAGACACGGGTCTCAACCGCCTTCGCGGTAATGCCGAGCGCCTTGCCCGCCGCCTCCTGAGACATGCCTTCGAACGCCGTCAGCAGGAGCGGCTCCTTCATTTGAGGGGGCAGCAGCGCAATCGCGCGATCAAGCCGCGCTATAGCCGCTTCGTCCGAACCGCTTTCGGTGCTGGCGTTGGACGCCACATCCGCAGCCTCAAGGGGGGCCGCGCCATAGAAGAACCGCCGCACGGTGCGCCGCCGTCCCCAGTCCCGGCATTTGTTGAGCGCAATCCGGCGTAGCCACGTTGACGCCGGGCGTGCGGAATCATAGCGGCCAAGCGCCAGCCACGCCGAAACGAACGTCTCCTGCAGCAGGTCATACGCTTCGTCGGCATCTCCGACATAGCGCCGGATGAAGCGGTAAAGGGGTTGCTGATGGCGCCGGACAATGTGGTTGAACGCCGACCGGTCGCCCTTGACCGCACGCGCGGCGAGGACAGCGTCGCTGTCGTTCGGGCCGCCCCGCGTCATTCGGGTTCGGAGGTCAACGCCTGCGCGATATTGTCGTCGAAAAGCTTGCGCTGCTCCGGCGTCAACACCTTTCGCATCGCGAAGACATGCTCGATGGTCTCCGTCTGAAGCGCGCCCATCGCGTCATGAAAATGACCAACGGCGGCCTCAACGTCTGGTCCTGCCGTCTCGCTTGCGCGAATGGCAGCCGCGAGTTCAGCGTTGGCCTTGCGCATCTCGCCCTCAAGCGCCTGCCGCCGCTCGGCAAAGGTACGTTCGATATCGTGGAGTTGATTTTTCTGGTCGGGAGAGAGCGACAACTTCTCGTGGACCATCGCATGGAGCGAATTGCCGGAGGCATGGCCTTCGGCAAGCAACCGTCCGCCAAGCCAGACGCCGACCGCGCCGGCTGCGGCGGCGAGGATGATGGTGAGAAGGGCGCTTTTGATCGAGATCTTCACCCAGGACCTACTCCAGCAGGGTCGAAGGAGCGAGGCTTGACCAGGCTTCAAAAGGCGAGGCAGACCTCGCTGCGGCGACCGCAGCCATCGATCCGCTTGCTGCTGCGCCGGCTACGGCCACGAACAAGACAGCGACGGCTCGCACTCCCCACGTCTCGGTGTTTGCAGCTGCCGCCTCGGCGAGCCGGACGCTGACGTCCCCCGCCAAGCCGTCGAGCGAACGGTCCAGCGGTTGGCTCTGAAGCTCCGTCAGCAAGCGTTCCAGTTTTGGCGACATGCCGAAATCCCACAAGAATCCATCTCCTAAAAGTCTATACGCATTGGTTCTGTAATTCACGCAGGTTGTCCTGCATGCCTATTCGCTTGGGCCAGCGATCGTCGTCGCCGCCGATACCGCGAGGATTGCCGTCGCAAACAAGGCCGCTTCCAAGGCGAGCGTCAGCCGCAGCCATCGCCGTCCCATCGCAGTTTCCACTTCGATGCGGGTGGTCACGACCTGCTTGTTTAGCGCGCCCATGGCCATTGCGATCAAGCTGACGGCCAGCTTGGCCAGCAGCAACCAGCCATAGATCGATCCGAGCAGCGGCGTGACGCCGCCCGCCAGAACAAATGCCAGCCAGACGCCGAGGAGAAGCAGTAGAGGGATCGCGGCCATGGCGATTGCGCTGAACCGCTTCAGGCGCGCGAGTAGAACATCGTCGCCAAGACGGACGACAGGGTAGAGCGTGATCGGGGCTACGACCCAGAAGCTTGCGATGAAACCGTGTGCGGCAACCGCCACAGGGGCAAGTCCGGGGTCGGCAAGACCCTGGCTGTGGCCAGTCAAGCCAAACGCGGTTGCAAGCACCACAGCCCCGATACCCGCGAGTATGCGCGATCCGGCGAAGACGCCTGCCACGCCGGCGACAGCGCCTACACTCAACGCCGTCGTGGAGGGTCCGAGCGCGATCCAGCTCAGGGAAAACAGATCGGGGTCGAAGAGGACCGTTCCGTCGCCCATCTGCGCGTTGAGGATCAGCAGCCGAAGGCCGGCAAAGACCAGAACCCCGGCGCCAGCCAACAGGACGAGGGATCGCAAGCGTCCAAACGCACCGCGCTCCACGACGCCGAGCGCGGCATGGAGCGCGAAACCGGCTGTCAGGAGCGCTGCAACATTCAATCCGATCCGGTCAGCGAACAGGGACAGTGACAGCCCGTCCCCCACCGTGTCTTTACTTGCCGGTCACGGTGAAGCGCACAGCGCCCGGCATGGCGTGGCCATCCTTGGCCATCGATTTCCACGACAGCGTGTAGCTGCCGGCCGGGAGTGTCGGCAGAGGGATCGTGTAGGTTTTGCCCATGGTCTTCGAAGGTTTGAAGTCGAGGGCAATCATCTTCTTGTCGGCCGTCATCAGCATCAAATTGGTGACGGCGCTTTCGTGCTCGAACTCGATTTTGAACTCGGCAGGCGCCTGCGCCAAGCTGGCATTGTCATGAATACTCGTCGCCATCATGCCACCATGGGCAAAAGCGGGGGCTGCGCCGAGCATCGCGGCAGCAAGGAGGGTAGCGAGCAGGCGAGCTTTCATCGGGTATCTCCTGGGTGTGACGCGGGTTGAGTACCGCAGAGGGGAGGGTGTGTTCAGCCTGTAGTACGCAACGGCCTAGCCCACCCCTCACGGACCGAACGCCGGACAGGGATCTAGTGATAGCCACTGCTCGATGGTGTGGCCTTTGGTGACGCGGCGCTACGGTCGTGGTCGAATAGGTGGTTCGCGCTATGATATTATATTGCAGTATCAACATGCGTCGGTGCGCCACCTCGCAAATTTGTTCATCGACGTGAAAGACATTCTGTGTACGTGTGGCGCCGTCGCAAAAGGCTAAGATCCCGACCGTGATCCGACGTTTTCTGATTGTCATGCTTTCGATGCTCGTCTGGACAGTCCAGACGGCCGACGCTGCTGTTGACCATTCGGAGCAGTATCCGGTGGGCGTTGAGAGCGCGTCTGTCGCCGAGCCGCCGTCGTCTGCTCAGCACAGCGCCGAAAAAGGCGTTGCCTGCGGGGCCGGATGTGTCTGTCATGCCTTTCACCACGCCGTGTTGGACGCCCGTCGCATTGAAGCAGATCTGGTCGCCAGGAGCGTCGGGTTCGATGTTGTCATCGACACCATCACCGGCCTTGCGACGACGCCCCCCATAAGACCGCCGCTCGCCTGATGCGCCGTCGCCTCGCGTTGCGAGGCTGCCGCCAGTTTCAGCCGTAGCGGAGTCAATCCATGTTTTCCTCTCGTGCGCTGTCGCGCGCTCTCATCGGGGCGGCGCTTGCCGCGTCGTTTATCAGCACAGCACGGGCCCAATCCCCGGGTCCAATCACTCTGTCCGAAGCGCTCACTCGTGCGGAGGCGCAGGCGCCGGCAATAGCCGAAGCGAAAGCAGCGGTAGACGCGGCGCGAGGCCGGACGAGACAGGCTGGACTTGGTCCCAATCCCGAGGCTCGGCTGGAAGTCGAGAATTTCTCGGGTTCGGGTCTTTATAGCGGCCTGGACTTTGCGGAAACGACGCTGTCGTTCAGCCAGACCATTGAGCTTGGCGGCAAACGCCGGAGCCGCATTGCGGCTGGCCAGGCAGAAGGCGTTGCCGCCGAAACCCGGTTGGCGATCGCGCGAGCCGATCTGAATGTCACCGTCCGGCGGCTCTTCGCGGCCGCGCTGGCGGCACGCGAACAGGTTGCTCTGGCTACGGCGGCGCGGGATCGCGCCCAGGACCTGGCGCGGGTCGCGCAGACACTTGTCGATGTTGGTCGAGAACCGCCCCTTAGGTCCCTCCGCGCCAAAGCTGCCGCAGCCGAAGCCGAAGCCGAGCTCTCTCGCGTCAAAGCAGAAGACAATGCTGCCCGCTCTGCACTTGCCGCCGTTCTGGGCGACACCGTTCTACCATCACAAGTGGTGGGCACGTTCGAATCGCTGCCCGGGTCGCCCAAACTCATTGATCCGACCGAGACACTCGACGTGCGTCTCGCCGAGGCCGAGGCCGAGGCGGCGCGGGCAGCGGTTTTGCGGGAGAGATCGGTCGCCGCGACTGATCTTACTGTTGAGCTTGGCGCGCGCCAGTTCGAAGACAGCCGGGACACCGCAGTCGTGTTTGGCGTCTCGGCGCCAATTCCGATCTTCAACGGCAATCAAGGGAATATCGAGGCGGCATCTGCAGAGGTAAGGGGCGCCAACGCCCGTCGTCTCCAGGCGCTTGCCAATTCCGTTCAGCGCATGCGGGAGTCGGATGGTCTGCTTGTCGCAGCGCAAGCCCGCGTCACAACCCTGGAGACCGCCGCAGTTCCGGCGGCTGCCGAGGCGCTCAGTCTGGCGCGCGCAGGCTTCGAGGCTGGACGTTTCACGCTTCTCGATGTTCTCGACGCGGAGAACGCCTTCGCCTCCGCCCAATCCGCCCTGATCGACGCCCAACGCGATCGTGCGGATGCCGCTGCGGCGCTCGCCCGCGCCATAGCCAATTGAAAGTCCCAGTCATGGAAACGCAAAAACGAAACCTCCTGATCGGCGCCGCGGCAGCTGTCATCGTCGTGGCCGGCGCTGGCGTCGTGATCGGCCAGACACTCTTTGCCCCAAACCAGAGCCATGTCGGCGAGTCTCCGGCAGCGCATGCCGCTGAACTCCAGGCTGGTGGTGCGGCCGAGCCCGCAGGTGAGGGGGAGCACGAAGGCGAAGAGGAGCATGCGGAAGGTCAAATCGACATGGATGCGGCAACGATGAAAGCCTCCGGCATCCTGCTCGAAACAACGGTCTCAGGCAGCCTGACGTCCGAGATTGCAGCGCAGGGAACGGTGGCCGCAGCTCCGGATGGGGAAGCTGTGCTGTCGGCGCGTGCGTCTGGGGCGATCACCCAGATCCGCAAGCAGCTGGGCGATCCTGTCGCCAGGGGAGAAACAGTCGCAATCGTGGCCAGTTCGGAAGCTGCGGGAATCTCCGCCGCGCTGTCGAGTGCGGAGGCGCGTGTCGATCTTGCCCGCTCGACGTACGAACGGGAGAAGCGCCTGTTCGATTCCAAGATAACCGCGCGGCAGGATCTTGAGGCCGCGCAGTCCGAACTGGGTCAGGCTGAAGCCGAATTCAAGCGCAGCGACGCCGCCGCGCGCGCGGCGGCGTCGCTGCGCTTGAATTCTTCCGTCTCGATCGCCAGTCCGATCGCGGGCCGCATCACGGCAGTTTCCGAGTCAGCCAAGCTTGGCGCATACGTCGCTCCAGAAACGGTGCTCTTCCGCATCGCCGACCCGAAACGGATCCAGATCGAAGCGGCGGTCCCGGTTAACGATGCGCGCCGGATCGAGCCAGGAGACGTGGCGAGCGTGGAAAGCGCCACGGGCGAGAAGCTCGCCGCTTCCGTCCGGTCGGTCACGCCAGGCGTCGATGCTGAAAGCCGATCCGCAACGATCGTGCTGTCGCTGACGGCAGGTCTCGATGGCCTTCAGCCAGGCCAGTTCGTGCGCGTCCACGTCAAGCCGAAATCCAGCGCGCCGGTGGAAGGCCGCTTTGTTCTGCCGGAAGAGGCTGTGCAATCGGTCGAGGGGCGGGATGTCGTGTTCGTGCGCGAGGGCGACAAATTCATGGCGACGACCGTGCGCGTCGGGGCCAGAGGCGGCGGACGCATCGAGGTCCTTTCGGGCCTCAACGCGGGCCAGTCTGTCGCCGGCAAGAATGCTTTTCTGCTGAAGGCCGAACTGGGCAAGGGCGAAGCCGAGCACTGAGCGTGCGGCGCGCCAACCCCGTCATCCTCTTAAAGGTCTTTCGCCATGTTTGATCGTCTGATTGATCTCTCTGTTCGCTTCCGCTGGGGCGTGCTGTTCGCTGTTCTCGCCGTCGCGGCGCTGGGCGTCATCAATCTTGTTCGTCTGCCGATCGACGCCGTGCCCGACATCACCAACAATCAGGTGCAGATCAATACGGTTGCTTCGTCTCTCTCACCAACGGAGATCGAGACGCGCGTGACGTTTCCAATCGAGACCGCGCTCGCCGGCATCCCGGGTCTGGAGTCAACGCGCTCGATCTCACGCAACGGCTTCTGTCAGGTGACCGCCGTCTTCACCGAGCAAACCGACATCTACTTTGCGCGGCAGCAGGTCTCTGAACGGCTCGTACAGGCGGGTGAAAGTCTGCCCGCAGGCGTCGAACCCGCCATGGGTCCCGTTTCAACCGGTCTGGGCGAGGTGCTGATGTGGACGGTTGCCTACGAACACCCCGAAGGGAAGGGCGCGGCCGTCGCCGACGGGAAGCCGGGTTGGCAGAGCAATGGCGACTTCCTGACGCCGGAAGGCGAGGTGCTCGACAGCGCCATTGCGCGCGCATCCTATCTCAGAACCGTCCAAGACTGGATTGTCCGGCCTCAGCTTCGGTCCGTGGGGGGTGTCGCCGGCGTCGATAGTATTGGTGGTTACGAGAAGCAGTTTGTCGTTGAGCCGGATCCGACGCGCATGGCGTCCTTTGGCGTGTCGTGGAGTGAACTTGCCCACGCACTTGAGGCCGCCAACCAGTCGGTAGGGGCCAACTTTGTCGAACGCGGCGGCGAGGCATTCCTTGTTCGAGCCAATGCGCTGATCCAGAATCTCGACGAGATCCGTTCAGCAAGCGTGGCGACCCGCCAAGGTGTTTCGATCCTCGTCCGCGATCTAGCGGAAGTCCGCATCGGCGGCGACCTGCGCACAGGCGCCGCGTCCGAGAACGGCGAAGAGGTTGTTGTTGGTACCGTGCTCATGCTGGTCAAGGAGAACAGCCGCACTGTGGCGAGCGCTGCCGCAGCGCGCCTGACGGAAGTATTGAAAAGCTTGCCGCCCGGCGTCAAGGTCCAGATCGTCTATGATCGATCGAAGCTGGTAAACGCGACGATCGCGACCGTCGAGCGCAACCTCGCTGAAGGCGCAGTTCTTGTTGCTGCGGCCCTGTTCCTCATTCTCGGCAATTGGCGCGCCGCGCTTATCGCGACGCTGCTTATTCCGCTTTCGATGCTGATGACCGCCATCGGCATGAACCAGCTGGCGGTCTCCGGCAATCTCATGAGTTTGGGTGCTCTCGACTTCGGGCTGATCATCGACGGCGCAGTCATCGTCATCGAGAATTGTCTGCGACGACTTTCGGAACGACAGCATCACGAGGGCAGGCTGCTGACGTTGGACGAACGGCTTCAGGAGGTTTCTGCAGCCTCTCGTGAAATGGTCAAGCCGACCATCTATGGCCAGATCATCATCCTGCTGGTCTTCGCGCCCCTACTCACGTTCAGCGGTGTCGAGGGCAAGACCTTCTCACCAATGGCGATCACCCTGATGCTGGCGCTGGTGTCGGCGTTCGTGCTGTCGCTGACACTGGTGCCGGCGCTGGTGGCTATCCTTGTTCGCGGCAAGCTCGCGGAAAAAGAAGTCAAACTGATCATCTGGTTCAAACAGGCCTATCATCCGCTTCTGAAGCGCGCCGCCGCGACCCCGTGGCCGTTTATCGGTGTCGGTGTCGCGGTGTTTGCGCTGGCAGGGGTTCTCTTCACAACGCTGGGCCAGGAGTTCATTCCACAGTTGGATGAGCGGGACATGGCGGCTCAGGCCCTGCGCATTCCCTCAACCTCGCTTGAGCAGTCGCTGAAGATGCAGCGGGATGTCGAGCGCACGGTCGCGACATTTCCGCAGGTTGCCTATGTCTACTCCAAGACGGGCACCGCTGAAGTGGCGAGCGATCCGATGCCGCCGAACGCCTCTGACAGCTTCATCATCCTGAAGCCCAAGGAAGAGTGGCCGGATCCGTCGCTCTCCAAGGAGGGCCTTGTCGAACTGATTGAAGAAAAGCTGAATTTGCTGACTGGCAACGCCTACGAGTTCAGCCAGCCGATCGAAATGAGATTCAACGAGCTGATCGCAGGCGTGAGGGGCGATCTGGCCATCAAGGTCTACGGCGACGACCTGGAGGCGATGACCGCGACGGGGTCCAAGATCGCAGGCATTCTGAACTCCCTTCAAGGCTCGGCTGACGTCAAGGTCGAACAGACTGCGGGCTTCCCGACGCTCGACGTCGCCTTCGACCGCGACGCGATATCGCGTTACGGCCTCACCGTTGAGGAAGTTGGCGACGCTGTCGCCATCGCCATGGGTGGTCGAGAGGCAGGTCTGGTGTTCCAGGGCGACCGCCGTTTCGACGTTATCGTGCGTCTGCCCGACAGCGTCCGGAACGATCTCGATGCAGTCGGCGCCCTGCCGGTCGCCCTGCCGGAAACAGCGGACGGTGTCCGTGCGTCCGTGCCGCTGCGCGAACTGGCGCGCTTTTCCTACACGGAGGGGCTCAACCAAGTCAGCCGCGAAAACGGCAAACGGCGCGTCGTAGTTCAGGCCAACGTTCGGGGTCGCGATATCGGCTCATTCGTTCAGGAGGCTCAGACGCGGATTGATCGTGAGGTCGCCCTGCCTGCGGGCGCCTGGCTGGAGTACGGCGGACAGTTCCAGAACCTGCAAGCTGCGTCACAACGGATGACGCTGGTCGTGCCGGTTGTGTTTCTGCTGATCTTCGGCCTGCTGTTCATGGCGCTTGGCGGATTTGCGCCCGCCGTCGCAGTGTTTACGGCCGTTCCGCTGGCACTGGCGGGGGGTGTGTTCGCGCTCGTGCTGACCGGGATGCCGTTCTCGGTATCGGCCGCCGTGGGCTTCATCTGCCTGTCGGGTGTGGCCGTGCTCAACGGGCTTGTGGTGATGGGCGGCATTCAGCACCGGCTCGCCATGGGTCTTCCGCTGCAGCAATCCATCGTGGACGGGCTGATGGAGAAGGCAAGGGCGGTGCTGATGACCGGCATCGTCCCGGCCTTGGGCTTTGTGCCGATGGCTCTGGCTCACGGCACCGGCGCCGAGGTGCAGAAACCGCTCGCGATCGTCGTGATCGGGGGCCTCATTACGGCGACGCTGCTTACGCTTCTGGTTCTGCCAGCAATCTGCCGCCTTCTTCTGAAAGCGGATCATCGCAGCAGGACGAGCGAGGTTCCGGCAACATTCTCTTCCGGTACGCCGGTTCACGCGGAGTAATGCAGCATCCAGCGACGAGTGGTGAGCATAGAGGAACGATGACAGACAACGCTGCAACGTCTGATCGCGTTGATGGCTGACCTCGAATTCCTCGCCGATACCAAGAACACAACGGAGCGCAATCATGGCTGAGACCCACGACCACGACCGTGAATTGAAAGGCCGTGAAGCGCGCACACCGCCGATCAGGTCGAGTGGTGAAGGGAATGGCCACGTGGCGGAGCACGGTCACGGAGGACTGTTCGGCGAAAAGACAGAACTGATCCTTGCAGTCGCGTCGGCGGCAGCACTGGGCGTCGGCCTGCTCATCGAGTGGGTCGCATCTCAGCAGGTGGCCCTGGCATCCTATGTGGCGGCCTATCTTTGCGGCGGGTTCTTCACGGTTCGTGAGGCGCTCGACAATCTGAGACGCAGGCGTTTCGAGATCGACACGCTGATGATCGCCGCAGCTGCGGGCGCAGCGCTGCTGGGGCACTGGTCGGAAGGCGCTCTGCTCCTGGCGCTGTTCAGCCTTGGTCATGCACTCGAAGGCTATGCAATGGGCCGTGCTCGCCGCGCCATCGAGGCGCTCAGCAAGCTCGCGCCAGAAATCGCTGTGGTGCGGCGCGGCCAGGGCGTTGAGCAGGTTCCGGTCGAGCAGCTCAAGGTCGGCGACATCGTCGTCGTGAAGCCCAACGAAAGACTGCCGGCGGACGGGCTTGTCGTCGTTGGTGAAAGCAGCGTTGATCAGGCGCCAATCACCGGCGAAAGCGTGCCGGTCGACAAGAGGCCGATCACCGGAAAGCCCGACTCGAACACGGATTTTGCCAAGGCGGCCGTTGAGAACAGGGTGTTTGCGGGCACGATCAACGGACCAGGCGCCCTCGAAGTCTGGGTCGCACGCCCGGCGGTAGAGACGACACTCGCGCGGGTCGTGCGCATGGTCGCAGACGCGCAGGCGCAGCGCTCCCCGACCCAGCAATTCACCGAGCGGTTCGAGCGTATCTTCGTGCCGTGCGTCCTGGTCGGCATTGCCGCGCTGATGTTCGCCTGGGTGGTTGTCGACGAGACATTTCAGCAGAGCTTCTATCGCGCCATGGCGGTGCTGGTCGCGGCGAGCCCCTGCGCCCTCGCCATATCGGTGCCGAGCGCCGTGCTGAGCGGTATCGCGCGGGCGGGACGCGGCGGGGTGCTGGTCAAGGGCGGCGGACCGCTTGAGAACCTCGGCACGCTGAAGGCTATCGCCTTCGACAAGACCGGGACACTTACCGAAGGCAAGCCGCGCCTGACCGACATCTTGCCGGCCCCGGGGATCGATGTGACCGAACTCCTTCGCGACGCGATCGCCATCGAGGAATTGAGCGACCATCCGCTTGCGGCGGCTGTCGTCCGGGATGGCCGCGAGAAGCTGGGCGGCGAGCCAGGGCTAAAGGCCGACAATGTCGAGAGCATCATCGGGAAAGGCGTCAAAGGCAGTGTTGGCGGACGAAGCATCTGGATTGGCAAGCCCGGGCTCTTCGATGGCGCAAACGGCGCCGCAATGCCCGACGCCATCAGGATGCAGGCGCTGGACCTCGAGAGGACGGGGCGCACGGTCATGGTCGTCCGGCAGGACGATGCTTATCTCGGCGTCCTTGGGCTGATGGATAAGGAGCGGGCGGCGGCGCGCGATGTCATCGCCCGCCTCAAACGCCTCGGCATCCAGAGAATGATCATGCTCACCGGGGACAACCAGAGCGTCGCGGATACGATCGCCAGACAGGTGGGCCTCACGGAAGCCAGGGGCAGCCTCATGCCCGAAGACAAAGTCGCGTTCATAAAGGACTTGCGAGAGCGCGAAGGCAAGGTCGCCATGGTCGGTGATGGCGTCAACGACGCCCCGGCGCTCGCCAACGCCACTGTAGGCATTGCCATGGGCGCCGCAGGTTCGGACGTGGCTCTCGAAACAGCCGACATCGCGCTCATGGCTGACGATCTCAACCATCTGACGTTCGCGGTCGGTCTCAGTCGTCAAACAAGCAGCATCATCAGGCAGAACCTCTGGGTTAGCCTCGGCGTTGTCGCCGTCCTCATTCCATCGACGCTTTTCGGCTTGCAGATCGGCGCCGCGATCGTTTTTCACGAAGGGTCGACGGTGCTCGTCGTCTTCAACGCGCTCCGCCTGCTTGCCTATCGGGAACCTGGTGCAAGTCACGCTTCTGGCGGCGAGCAGGCGTCTCGGCCCGGCGCGGTCGTGCGGGCTGGCGCATGAACCACAACTTCCTGGCATCTGAGAAATTGACGCGGATCAATGTTCACCCGCCCGGCGGGTTCAGCGCTTTCGATTTCGTCGATCATAAGGTCGCGAGCGTCGCTGAAGCGTCGGGCGGTCCCTACCTCCAAGTATAAGGCACTGAGCATGAAGGGGTATACGGCAGTGAGCGAAGCGGTTGCACGGCGCGCGACTTCGCCAAACTATCGCCAGCCAGCAAGAGGCAAAGGAAATCGGCATGCGCGCCGCGCCTCGAAAGCCAGCCGGCGCGATGGGTGAGACCCTGTGAGATGGTGCGCAGCCCATGTCCCACGAAGATTGGTCGGAACACGCAACAGCGTTTCCATTTCGGACGAGGATACTTTCACGGCAAGGTTATTCCGTCGCGGGAGAAGGGGCTTGCATTACAGCGGTTTCGCGCGTTTTTAGCTTAGCGCGACCCTACGCCTTTCATGCGAAAGAAAGGATTGTGCGGCAGGAATACAGAATGCTCTGGGCTCGTCAGATTTTGTCAGCTTGTCTTGCGTTGGCCCTTGCGGGTTTCAGCGTCGCGGCAGCTTCGCCAGGGCATGCGCATCGGGCCGACGGCAACCACCACGATGTTTTGCATACGATCACCGGTGATGCCCACGGCGATGCTCACCACGGCGATTCTCACGCTGATGATCCCATGCAATATCCGCAGATTGCGCACGATGCGGACGATCAGCGCGGCGGCGAAGACGATAAAACTGAAGGCGCGCCTGTCTTTCACGCGCATTCCTTTGCGTCTTACATCTCTGCTGACGGTCGTCTTTCGCTCGATCGTCCTGTTGAAGTGACGACCGCTAGCTGGCGCGAAGTTAACTGTGCCAGCGTCACAGGCAGCTGGACTCTGCTCCTGCGCCCACCCCGCTTCTTCCTCTGATCCAAACAAAGACGCCCACGCCCAGCGTGGACGATTCCGGTTTGTGACTGAGGGAGTAATCCGTGTCTTTCCATCGATTTGTGGCCCTTCCAGGGACTGCTTGCCTTGCCGGCTTCGTCGCCGCACCATCCGCGCAAGCTCAAGCACCAAAGTTGGACGTTTTGACGCTTCAGGAAGCGTTTGCGCGAGCCATGAGCTACGATCCAGGTGTCCGGGCTTCGGCGCAGGCTGGTGTCGCGGCAGACGCCGCTGTGCGGCAGGCCGATCGCCAGCCAAATCCAACCCTGGAAGCGATGACCGAGAATTTCGGCGGCCCGAGCTATTATCAGTGGGGCAACCGGTCGGAGACGACTTTCTCTCTCAGCCAGAAGCTGGAGCTGGGCGGCGACAGGGAGGCGCGCACGCGGCTTGCCGAGCGGGACGCAGCAGCGATCCGGAGCGGCGGTGAAGCGGTTCGTCAGGAACTGCTGTACGAGATTGAGCTGGCGTATGTCGATGCGCAGAAGACTGGCGCAGAACTTGGGGCGGCCGAAGCGCGTCTGGCCGTGGCGCAGGAGATTTTGGTCACGGTCGATCGCCGTGTCGAGGCTGCTCGCGATCCGCTGATGGCAGGCGCACGATCAAGGACATCGCTGGTGGACGCCCAGATCACCTTGGGGCGCGCCACGCAGGCGAACGCAGCCGCGAAGGCGCGTCTTGCCAGTTACTGGCTGGGTAGCGGGGACTTCGCCGTAAACCTCGCCTCGTTCGCAACGGTTGATGCGGCGCCTCATTCCATTGACCCCTCGACAAATCCTGCGCTCGCCCGATCGACGGCTCTTCAGCAAAGAGCAGAGGCCGCAATCGGGGTGGAGCGCGCACGGGCGAAACAGGATCCCACGCTTTCCGCCGGCGTGCGCCTGTTCAACGATGTCGATGAAGCAGCCTTCGTGGTCGGGATATCCATCCCGCTGGGGATTTTTGACAACAACAGCGCCGCAATCGGCAGGGCAGGGGCGCAGAACCGGCAGGCTCGCCTGGAGACGGAAGCGCTTCGTCGATTGCTTGAGCGAGAAGCTGCGTCCGCGCGGTCACAGATCGAGATCGCGCGTTCCGAGATCGAGGCTCTCGATGGCCGCCTTCTGCCAAGCGCAGAGGAGTCGGTCGCCCGCGCCCGCGAGGGGTACGAGCAAGGCGGATTTTCCTATCTCGATGTGCTCGACGCCCAGCGCGTTCTGGGCGAGGCCCGCCTTCAACGGATTTCCGCACTTCATTCCTTCCACCGCGCCCATGCGGCGCTAGCGCGTCTGACCGGCGCCTATGCCGAGGCCGCCCAGTCTCAGGAGACACCCCGATGATCCGCAACCATCAACTTCCCATGTTGGGCGTCGTCGCGCTGATCGCCTTTGCTCCATTGACGGGCTGCGGCGAGAAGCCTGTGTCAGGCGAGGCCAGTGAAGCCGTCGCTTCAAGCAGTGAGTATGAACGTGGTCCCCATCGCGGGCGGATGCTCCGTGATGGCGACTTCGCCATCGAGATGACCATCTTCGAAGATGGCGTGGAGCCCGAGTTTCATGTTTTTGCCTATCTCAAGGACAAACCGCTCGATCCTTCGCAAGTGCAACTGACCGTCGAACTCACGCGCCTTGGAGGAAAGATCGATCGTTTCGCATTCAACCCCAGGGAGGACTATCTGCGTGGCGGCAGCGTCGTGCAGGAGCCTCACTCTTTCGATGTCAAGGTCGAGGCGTCTTATGCAGGCGCCAAGCACGCGTGGTCGTATCCTTCATACGAAGGACGGACCACGATAGAACCCGCCCAGGCCGCGGCGGCGGGCGTCAAGCTGGAATCCGCAGGACCAGCCGTCATCGAAGAAGAGGTCGCGTTGACCGGCCGGGTCGCGCTGAAATCGAGCGGTCGGTCAGAGGTTCGTGCGTGGTATCCGGGTCGTATCCTGTCGATGACCCGGGCAATTGGCGACCCCGTGAAGCGAGGTGAAACACTCGCCACTGTCCGATCGAGTGACAGCCTTCAAACCTACGCCATCCCGGCGCCGATCTCCGGCGTGGTCATGGAGCGCAACACCAATGTGGGCGACGTGACTGGCAGTGATCCGCTTTTCGTCATTGCGGATCAGACGAAACTGCACGCCCAGTTCATCGTCTATCCCCGCGACGCCGAAAAACTCCGGGCTGGGCAGCCGGTGGCGCTTCGCAATCTTGGCGGTGAACGAACGGCAAAATCGACCATCGACGTGGTTCTGCCGTCCGCTGATATGACAACACAAACCATGATCGCCTACGTCGAGCTTCCCAACGCAAGCGACTCGGCCTGGGTGCCTGGACAAGTGGTTGAAGGGGAGGCTGTCGTCGCTACCCAGGACGCTGCGCTTGCGGTCAGGACGCGGGCATTGCAGCGCTTCCGCGACTTCACGGTTGTGTTCGCCCAGGTAGGCGACACCTACGAAGTTCGCATGCTCGAACTGGGCCGTCAGTCATCCGAATGGACGGAAGTGCTCGGCGGCATCGCGCCCGGCGATCTCTATGTAAGCGACAACGCCTTCCTCATTCGCGCGGACATCGAGAAGTCCGGCGCAAGCCACGATCACTAGGGGCGTCAGTCATGCTTGATCGCATCATTCAGCTTTCGATCCGCTTTCGCTGGACTGTCCTTGCCGTTGTGGTGCTGCTTGGCGGCCTGGGCGTCTGGAGCTTCCAGCGCCTTCCGATCGATGCAACGCCGGACATCACCAACATCCAGGTCCAGATCAACTCCGACGCGCGGGGCTACTCGCCGCTTGAAGCCGAGCAGCGCGTGACATTCCCGATCGAGACCGCGATCGCCGGCCTCCCGGGGCTCGACTACACGCGCTCTGTCTCCCGCTACGGCCTGTCGCAGGTAACGGTCGTCTTCAAGGACGGGACCGACATCTATTTCGCTCGCCAGCTCGTCAACGAACGGCTGCAGTCGGTGCGCAGCCAGCTTCCCGATGGCGTCGAGCCGGAACTGGGTCCCATCGCCTCCGGTCTTGGCGAGATTTTCATGTACACGATTGAGGCCGAGGAGGGCGCGATAAAGCCGGATGGATCGGCCTGGACGTCGGAGGACCTGCGCACGCTGCAGGACTGGGTGATCCGCCCGCAGCTGCGGGGCACGCCTGGCGTCACAGACGTCAACACGATCGGTGGGTTCGTTCGCCAGTATCATGTGACGCCGTGGCCAGACCGGCTCTCAGCCGTCGGTCTAACCATGACCGACGTCACCGAGGCGCTCAAGGCCAACAACTCCAACGTCGGCGCGGGCTATATTGAACGGTACGGCGAGCAGCTTCTGGTAAGGTCGTCGGGTCAGGCCGCCGGCATCCCTGACCTCGAGAGCGTTATTGTCGCCAACCGCAATGGCGTGGCGATCCGGATCGGCGATGTCGCCGATGTCATCATGGGTGAGGAGCTCAGAACCGGCGCTGCGACCGAAAACGGGCGGGAGATCGTGCTCGGAACTGTCTTCATGCTGCTCGGAGAAAACAGTCGTACCGTCGCCCAGGCTGTTGCCGAACAGTTGAGAACCGCCGCGCTTGCGCTGCCGTCTGGCGTTGTGGCCAAGCCGATTTACGATCGCACCGAACTGGTCGATCGCGCCATCAAGACCGTCGAGACGAATCTGGTCGAGGGCGCGCTGCTTGTCATCGCCGTTCTTTTCCTCCTGCTCGGAAATATTCGAGCAGCGCTGATCACGGCTGCGGTGATCCCGATTGCGATGCTCATGACGATCACCGGCATGGTGCAGAACCGTGTTTCCGGAAATCTCATGAGCCTCGGCGCGCTAGACTTCGGGCTGATCGTCGATGGCGCCGTCATCATAGTCGAGAACTGCCTGCGACGCTTTGGACAGGAGCAACATCGCCTTGGGAGGCTGCTTACGCGAGATGAGCGCTTCTCGCTGGCGGGCGCCGCCACCTCGGAGGTCATCAAGCCATCCATCTTCGGCGTTTTGATCATCACGCTTGTCTACGTTCCGATCTTCGCACTCTCGGGTGTCGAAGGGAAAATGTTCCATCCGATGGCGTTCACCGTGGTGCTCGCTTTGAGCTCTGCGTTGCTCCTGTCTCTGACCTTTGTTCCGGCAGCAATCGCCTTGTTCGTCACGGGCAAGGTCTCGGAGAAGGAAAGCGTCGTCATGCGTGGCGCGCGAATGGGCTATCAGCCTGTCCTCGATCTTGCATTGCGGTTCCGGGTGGCCGTCGTCATCGCCGCCGTTGCTCTGGTCGGCTTGGCCGGCGCGCTGGCGTCGCGAATGGGATCAGAGTTCATTCCGAATCTTGACGAAGGAGACATTGCACTCCATGCGCTGCGCATTCCGGGCACGAGCCTGTCGCAGGCTGTCGCCATGCAGAAAGCGCTCGAGAGCCGGATTCGCGAATTCCCGGAGGTCGAGAGGGTTGTTGCGAAAATCGGCACCGCAGAGATCGCGACAGATCCGATGCCGCCGAGCGTGGCCGATACGTTTGTGCTTCTGAAACCGCGAAAGGAATGGCCGGACCCGAACAAGGCGCGCATGCAACTCGTCGCGGAACTCGAGGCGGCGGTCATACGCATTCCGGGCAACAATTACGAGTTCACGCAACCGATCCAGATGCGGTTCAACGAGCTCATTTCGGGCGTGCGCTCCGACGTCGCGGTAAAGGTGTTTGGCGACGATCTTGAGCAGCTACTTTCGGTAGGAGACGAGATTGGAGGTCTTGTCGCATCGGTTCCGGGCGCTGAGGACGCCAAGGTCGAACAGGTCACAGGTCTTCCAGTCATGCAGATCACGCCGGATCGGGCTGCCCTGGCGCGCCTAGGCATCAATATCGCGGATGTGCAGGCCGTCGTCGGCGCATCACTCGGTGGCGTCGAGGCCGGCCAGGTCTTCGAAGGCGATCGGCGTTTCGACGTAATCGTCAGATTGCCGGAAGGCTTGCGCCAGGACGTCAGCTCGATTGGCCGGCTGCGCATTCCGCTGCCGGTTCGCGATGGCGAGATGCGTGGATTCGTTCCGCTCCAGGAGGTCGCGTCGATCGAACTCTCGATTGGATCGAACCAGATCAGCCGTGAGAATGGCAAGCGCCGCGTTGTCATCACCGCAAATGTCCGTGACCGTGATCTTGGGTCCTTCGTTGCGGAGTTGCAGAAGCGCGTGGCGGCAGAAGTTGATCTTCCGGCGGGCTATTGGATCGACTATGGCGGGACGTTTGAGCAGCTCATTTCTGGCGCCCAGCGTCTTGCCCTGGTCGTTCCGGTTGTCCTGCTGATGATCATCGGCTTGCTCTATGGTCTCTTCCGGTCGGTGCGAGATTCACTTGTCGTATTCTCCGGCGTTCCGCTGGCGTTGACTGGCGGCGTCGTTGCCCTGATGGCGAGAGGCCTGCCGCTCTCAATATCGGCCGGTGTCGGATTTATCGCTCTGTCCGGCGTTGCGGTGCTGAACGGCGTCGTCATGCTGACTTTCATCCGGTCTCTACGCGAGGAGGGCAGAACACTTGACGAAGCTATTCGGGAGGGCGCCCTTACGCGCCTCAGACCCGTTCTCATGACTGCACTGGTGGCGAGCCTCGGCTTCATTCCGATGGCGTTCAACGTTGGCGCCGGCGCCGAAGTGCAGCGTCCTCTGGCGACGGTCGTGATCGGAGGCATCGTCTCCTCGACAATCCTGACCCTGTTGGTTCTGCCGGCGCTCTATCGCCTTGCTCATGGCGTCGCCAGCTGGCGGCGCAGGGACGTTGGCGCCAACGGCATGGCTCAGGCAGCGAGCAGGGGAGAGGCAGCCTCGTGATAAACCCGCCTGTGCCTTCCTGCCACACAATGCGCGCTGGCGTCAGAAAACAGCCCCTGCCGGCTATTCTCGACTTTCTCAGTTCAAGGCGGCTGGTTGTGATGGCCCTGCTAAGCGCATGTGTTTGCGTGACCTGGAGTGAGCTTGCCGGTCCGGCCTTTGCCCACGGCGTGGCGGCCGGCGACAAGGGCTACATTCAGGAGACCTCGGGCGTCCTGTTCCTTCCCTTCGTCTACCTGGGCGCCAAGCATATGGTCACGGGCTATGACCATCTGCTGTTTCTGTTCGGCGTTATCTTCTTCCTCTACCGGTTGAAGGACGTTGGCGTTTATGTGACGATGTTCGCCATCGGGCATTCCGTGACCCTGCTCGCGGGCGTACTCGCCAACATCAGCGTCAGCTCATACCTGGTTGATGCGATCATCGGCCTGTCAGTGGCTTACAAGGCGCTGGACAACATGGGCGCCTACCGACGCTGGTTCGGCGTCCAGCCCGACACCAAGGCGGCGACGCTCATCTTCGGATTGTTCCACGGCTTTGGCCTTGCGACCAAGCTGCAGGATTTCGACATGTCCCCGGATGGCCTCCTGCCCAACCTGATCGCGTTCAACATCGGGGTCGAGGCCGGGCAGCTGCTTGCTCTCGGCGCTATCCTGATCGTGATGGGCTTCTGGCGGAAGACAGAAAGCTTCTGGCGGCATGCCTACGTCGCCAACGTCGTCCTGATGACTCTCGGTTTCGTTCTGACGGGGTATCAGCTCGTCGGCTACTTCGTCGCCTGATCGGAGATCCAGCAATGTTCAACGCAACCAGACCCGACGCCTCCGAGCTGCCCTCCACCGGGCAGCTTCTGAAATCGACCGGAATCGCAGCTGTCGTCGCATCGGGGCTTCTGGTCCTGGTCGTTCTTCCGGCCGAGTATGGCGTCGATCCGACTGGCGCCGGCTCGCTTCTTGGCCTCACCGAGATGGGCCGCATCAAGATGTCCCTGGCTGCCGAAGCGGAAGCATTGGCTGAAGCTGAAACGGCTGCGGAAACTGCAACGATCGCTTCTGACAAAGCGATTGATGTGAAGCCTCCCGCCGCGACCACAAGCCCCATTGCCGTTCCATCGCAGCAGCCCGCCGGCACTGTCGCCTCGGAAGAGACCACTATTACCCTCTCACCCGACGAATCCTATGAGATCAAGCTGGTCATGGAGACGGGCGCGAAGGCGACCTATCTCTGGTTCACGGACGGCGACAAGGTGAACTTCGACATGCATGGCGACGGTCCAGGCATCGACTATCATCATTATGGAAAAGGTTCGGCTGAGCGCGCGCAGGGCGAGTTGACAGCGGCGTTCACGGGCAATCATGGCTGGTTCTGGCGCAACCGCACGGATGGCGATCTCAAGGTCACGCTTCGCACGAGCGGGGACTATTCCGACGTGAAAGTGATCGAGTAGTCGACCCGTATTGAGACACTAACGCTTGATCGCTTCTCGATGGCGGAAAGACCAGACCGTCCAAGGCCTCGGCGGCGTCACCCTTTATCGGATGCAAGGCGGAACGGCGCCGAAAACCAGCGGGTGTCAGAGATGCTTCGCGAGCTACTCGGTTCCCTGAAGCCGCCACGATGATGATCGTCCTCAAGGCAGTGCTCGATATGATCGTGAATGAGCTCCCGCCAGTCCAAGCGCGCCCGGACTCCAAGCCGGTGGAACGCTGACCCATTGGACACCACTCCCGCGAAAGCGAAGGCAGGCGCACGATGCTTGAAGTTCTTAAGGATCGAACTTATCGCCACCTGTTCCTAGCGCAGGTCATCGCGCTCATCGGAACAGGACTGGCGACTGTCGCGTTGGGGTTGCTCTCGTTCGAGCTTGCGGGCGCAGACGCCGGGGCGGTGCTGGGGGGAGCTCTCGCGATCAAGATGATCGCCTATATCGGCGTCGGTCCGGTGGTGAATGCATTCGTCGATCGACTGCCGCGTAGAGCTTTTCTGGTGTCCATGGATCTGGTGCGGGCAGGCGTAGCCCTCACGCTCCCGTTCGTCACCGAGATCTGGCAGACATACCTTCTGATTTTTCTGCTCCAGTCGGCTTCGGCTGCCTTCACGCCGACATTCCAGGCGGCGATCCCGGATATTCTGCCAGATGAAAAGCGCTACACATACGCACTTTCACTCTCGCGGCTCGCCTACGACATGGAGAGCCTCATCAGCCCGCTGCTGGCGGCAGCGCTGCTCGGCATCGTTGGATTCCACTGGCTTTTTGGCGGAACGGTTATCGGCTTTCTTGCCTCGGCAGCCCTGGTGGCGTCCGTCGCGGTTCCCCAGCCCAAACAGACCGAGCGCAAGGGCGGCATCTATGCACGCACGACGCGCGGCGCCCGCATCTATCTTAAGACCCCCCGGCTTCGTGGCCTGCTGGCGCTGAACCTCTCTGCCGCTGCAGCGGGAGCGATGGTGATCGTCAACACCGTCGTCTACGTCCGCACACTTCTTGGCCGGTCCAACAACGACGTGGCGATTGCGCTGGCGATGTTTGGAGGCGGATCGATGCTCGCGGCGTTTCTCCTGCCCAGGATTCTCGAGCGTATGGGCGACCGCAAGGTTATGCTTGGCGCGGCCACGGTCCTCTTTGCGGCGCTGGTCGGAATGTCCATGCTGACAATCGCACCGGACGTCGACCGCTGGGTGGTGCTGCTCGTCCTGTGGCCGGTTCTTGGCATCGGCTATTCGTCTGTTCTGACGCCTTCTGGCCGCCTCTTGCGACGGTCTGCGAGCGCGGAGGACCTCAGCTCGGTGATTGCGGCGCAGTTCGCGCTGTCTCACCTTTGCTGGCTGGTCACATACTCGATCGCTGGATCGCTCGGCGCCCTCATTGGCATACCGTGGACGCTCGGCGCTCTCGCCGTTGTCGCTCTTGCAGGGGTCGTGGCGGCAATGGTCCAGTGGCCGGCCAGCGACCCCGACCAGCTCGCGCACTTGCATGACGACCTGCGGGAGGAGGATCCACATTTCTCCAAGGGAGTCCGGCTCGCGGCAGGCAAGGGCCATATCCATGCGTTCGTCATCGATGATCTGCATCGGGAGTGGCCCATGGGCGATCCTTCTCGGGGCTGATGATGATCGCCGGCAAGCTCCATCGTCTGCGGCGGGCGATGGACGGGTTTCGCCCAGGATTTCCAGAGGGTTCGGTGGAATCACCACATCGACGCTGCTGACGCTCCTGGTCTTGCCGGCGCCTGGCTCCGCGAGTCGTGGCGCCGGACAGCGGGCGGGCCAGAACATCCTTCGATCAAACGGACTCAGTCTCACCGGAGAAAGACGCCCTGTCTCAAACGTGCAGGGCAACCTGCATCATGGCGGACAAGAGGTGAGCTAAACGGAGCCCTGTTGCGTGGAGCGTCGGGTGTTCATGGCGCAGCGCCGAAAGGACATCTCGGCCAGCTCGGCTGCCCTTGCCCAGGTGAAGAGCGCGATTCTTTCCCGCGCTTTCGCCGCGAGCCGCGACTGGAGGCCGGGATCGGTGAAGAATCCGGTCAGGCACGCGGCAATGTCGTCGGGATCCTCCGGGTCGAAGAGAAGCCCTGCGTCTCCCACCACTTCAGGAAGGCTTCCGCGATCGCTCGCCAGCACGGGAACGCCGCACGCCATCGCCTCGACCGCGGGCAGGCCGAACCCTTCCGCAAGCGAAGGGAGCACCAGCGCCGAGGCGCCATTGAGAAGGCGAACCAACACGTCATCGGGAAGATAGCCGGTGAAGGTGACCGCTTTTTCCAGAAGCGGATCGGCCCGAACCAACCCCCGCAGCTCCGGAAGATTGTCCCAGAATCCTTCTCCCGACGTATCGCCGACGATCGCAAGATGAATGTCGGGATGGACCGCAAGGACGCCCGGCATCGCCCGCAGCAAGCCGGTCAGGTTCTTGTGCCGGTTGAATCCCCCGACATAGACCAGCAGCGGGGCGCCACGGGGGATGTTCAGCTGGCCGCGCGCGGCCTCCACCGCCGCCGGATCATCCAGAATCCGGAAAGCTGGATCGGGACCCTCGGTGATCACGTCGATCTTCGCGCGCGGTATTTTCAGGACTACCTCGATCTCCCGAGCGGACGCCTCGGAGACAGTCATGGCGCGCCGGGCCTGCAGCTTGGACATGGCCGTCTTGATCCGCCAGAGCCTGAAATTGCGGCGCGTCGGGAAGATGAGATCCGGGAAACGTTCGGCGATCGTGTCGTGGTAGCAGATCACGCAAGGCGTTCGGGACAGGAACGGAAAATAGGAATAGACGGCCGGAAAGAAAAAGACGTCGAAATCGGCGCGGCTGGCCAGGCGGCCGAGACGGAAAAGATAGTCTGCGGACCGGCGGGCGGTTCCGGCTGACTGCTCCCTCAGGGAATCGCCGGCGCCGGCAAACATCATCTCGACGCCGGCCGGTACCGGCGTGGCTGGCGCTTCGTCGAATACGAGAGAATAGCGGATGCCGCTCCCCCGCTGGGCGAGCGCCTTGACCAGTTCGCGCGTGAAGCGGCCAAACCCACGATCATTGGACCAGCAGGTTGCGTCAATGCCGACGTGGAGGGCCGTATCCGGCATGACAAAAAGGCTCTCCTACGGCAAAATGTGCGGGTCAGCCCCGCTCCGTACGCGCCATCGCGTCTATGCGAGGGAACGAAAGGTTGCACAAGGATTCTGCAAAAAAGGAGCCGCGGCGTGTGGCGCGCGAAGCGGCAGCTTGCGGCATGGCGATTGCAAACAGAGAAGGGCCGAGCAGAACGGAGCAGGACGGAACGACATGGAGCAGCGCGGTCGATACACGCTTGCTCCCCACCCGTGCTCGCGCGTAGTCACTCGCTCCAGGACAGGGTCTGAAGTCGGAGCGTTTCCAGTGTCCCATTCACTCTGAAGTCCGCTTCAGAGCCTGCCGCGATAATCTTGCGAATTTCAGAGTCGGGACACCAGATGATTGTCGCAGCCTCGCAGAACCCGGAGATCGCGGTCGTTATCGGGCTGGTCAGCACCGAGGACGGCGACCGCATTCTGGAGACCCTGACGTCGCTGCATGAGCGGCAGGGCGCCCGCCAGTGCGAGGTCGTTCTTGCCGATCGGCGGTGCGACGCGGTCAGCGCCGAGATCAGGCGCCGTTTTCCTCAGGTTCATGTTATCGACTGTCCAAAATCGACCGCCTTACCAGAAATGCGCACGCTGGCGTTCAGGCAGTCTCGGGCCCATCTCGTCGCCGTGACAGAGGACCACTGCGTGCCTTCGGACGGCTGGCTGGACCAGATACATTCCGCTTTCGACGGGCAATCCGACGATGTTTCGGCAATCGGCGGCGTCGTCGAGAACGGTGTCAAGGACACAGGGTTCGACTGGGCGACCTATCTTTGCGAGTACAGCTTCTTCTCGGCGCCCGTCGCCGAGGGCGCCACGGATGTCCTCCCCGGAATGAATGTCGTTTACCGTCGCGCCGCGCTGGAAAGCGTTCCGCAGGACGCGCTGGTGTCGGGTTTCTGGGAGACGACGGTTCATCCGCTCCTCCTGAAGCAGGGCAAGACCCTGATCTCGCGCAACGCGATCAAGATGTATCACTGCAAGAAATTCTCGGCGGGGCTCTTCTTCCAGCAGCGCTACGTCTACTCCCGCTACTATGCAGGCCTTCGCTTCCCGGCGTCGCAGATTCCGAAACGCGCGGTCGCTGCGGTCGCTTCGCTGGCGCTGCCGCCTGTCCTCTTCTATCGCATGATCACGGCGTCGCGCCGCAAGGGTTTGGGCAGCCAGTTTCTGCGGGCGTCTCCAGCGCTCGCTGCGCTCGTCGTCGTGTGGAGCGCCGGCGAGATCTGGGGCTACATCTTCGGCCCTGGCGAGGCTCTCGCCCAGATCGAGTAGGCCTCGGGATTCCCCGAATTCAAGTCCATCAGGTTGGAGTGTTGTCGTGAAATTTGGTTTGGTCGGCGCCGGCGCGATTGGCAAGTTGCGCGCTGACGCACTTGGGCGGGCGAAATCGGCCTCGCTGGTCGCGATCAGCGATCTCGACGAACCGCGCGCGAAGGCGGCGGCGCCGGGCGTCAAGTTCCACGCGGACCCTGAGCGCCTCATCGCTGATCCCGAAGTCGAGGCGGTGGTCATTTCCACGCCGCCGCAATTCCACGAGAAGCTGGCGGTCCTGGCGGTACGGGCTGGCAAGCACGTGCTGGTCGAAAAACCCATGGCGGCCACGGTCGAGGCTTGCCGCCGCATGGTGGAGGCCGCGCAGGACAGCAAACGCCTTCTGACCGTCGGGTTCAATCACCGCTACTTTCCCGCGCTCAAGCTTGTCCGCGACGCCGTCCAGTCCGGCGAACTCGGCGAGCTTCGGCATGTACGCGCCTATGCAGGACACATGGGTCTGCAGGAATTCAAGTCGCCCTGGATGTATGACGCCAATGTCATGGGCGGCGGCGCCCTGATGGACAACGGCATTCACATTCTTGATCTCTGTCGCTATATCGCGGGCGACTTCCGCGAAGTCTACGGCCACACGCTCAACGAGACATGGAAGCTGGGCGGCGCCGAGGACAATGCGATGGCGCTGTTCAGATCGGACACGGGCGTCGTCTGCAGCCTCCACGCGAGCTGGACCGAATGGAAGGGCTATCGTTTCCACGTCGAGGCTTTCGGCGACCGGGGCATGGCGCGCGCCTATTATGCGCCCCAGATGGCGACCGTGATCACGATGGACAAGCCAGGCGGCCAGCGCACGATCAAGCGACATTTCTACCCGGCCAACATCGTCCGCGAGAAGCTGAAGGGCTGGCAGACCACGACAGTCGCGGCGCTAGCCGAGGAGCTGGATGATTTTGTCGCGGTGGCCGAAGGCAAGCCCGGCAGCGGCAGGATAGCGACCGGAATTGACGGCATACGCTCGATTGAAACCGGCAAGGCCGTCTATGCGAGCAGCAAGGCGGGCCGCAGCATCACTCTCGATCCGCTGCCTGCGATGTCTGCTACCTCGCGGTAAGCCTCTTTAGCGCAGATGTCGCCGCGCGCGCCCTTCTCCCGCGACATACCCAAGAAACTCGCCGAACGACCAGGCGGTTTCCGCAGCCCCTATACGGAGCCAGAAGCGCCGGACCGCGCGTGCGGTGGCCGGATTGCGTCGTGCGTTCCTGAAAATCCGCCAGCTCCGAAGGGCGGGCAGGCACGGCGTTGACGCGACCGCGCGTATCCACTGTAACGGAGACGGCAACGGTCTCTGCGCCCCGAAGCACCGCCCGTGCCGAAACCGGTGCACGATGTATTCGGCGAAATTGTAGGGCTTTTGATAGTCCACGACAGCGCCCGGGATCGGCTGGGGCGGCGGCGTATTCGACGACGCCAGCAGCGTCAGAAGGCGGCTCTTCACGAAACCGTCGTCTTGCAGCACGCGACGATCCGACAGGAAGGATCTTGTCGCTATGAAGTTGACGCCGGGAACTTCAGCGGAAGCAGCGTCAAGCGGCGGATTGAACTGAACGTATTCCGTCAGGTACCCGACGATGTTCGGATCGTCCGGCGGCATGCTGCAGACGACCGGCCCAAAGATCACGGCGCCGGAAAGCGGCAAGGCGGCCCGCATCGCGGCGAACCAGCCCTGACGGGGCGGACAGCGCACGTCGAGGATTGCGATCGCGTCCGCCTGGGCCTGCCGGACGCCCGCCCCCCACAGCTCGAAAATGGAGGCCTGCGCGCCCAGCGACCGGACGTTCACACCGGGGGGCGCCGTCCGCACCGGACCTGACGGGCTCTGCACGATCCAGACCTCGACATCGGAGCAGGCCAGTATTCCATCGGACGCCAGCGCTTCGAAGAAGCGCTGTGGATCGGCGCCGTCGGTGGCCGCCGCCACAATCGTCAGAATCATCCCGCCACCTGGCGGGGAAGCCCGTCGGTCGCGGACTCGTAACAGGCAATCAGCAGAGCCAACGTGTTCCGGGCGTGGGGGAGCGAGCAGGGAGGCGTTTCACCGCGCTTGATCGCCTCGATCACATCCGTCAGGAGACGCGCCGTTGCGTCGGCGAAAAGGTCCAAGGGCGCCGTCGCAAGACGTTCACACGCCTCGCCACGGTAAAGTCGCGCTTGCCCGCCCATCGCGACGTTGAGGTCGATGAATGGGCGGCGCGTTCGTGCGTTGAGGCCGAATGTGGTTTCCATGCGACCGCCGATGCTGGTTTCAATTGTGGCTTCGCTGCCGTCGAGGCGAATGTCGAGGTAGCGATGGACGCCTTTCGACAGGCGGTCGAGGATGATGTGGGCATAGCGGTCGCCGGAAAAGGCGAGTTCGACAATGTTGAGATGGTCCGCAGCGTCCGGACCCGCGGGCCGGGGCATGCGGGCGCGAATGCTCACGGGTCTCGCGTCGAAGAAGAACTGGGCAAGGTCGAGCACGTGTGAACCGAATTCCATGAATGTCCGGTTGCGGTTGGCGCCCCGCCATCCTTTTTCATTTTCCGCCGTGACAAGAAACGTCTGGTTCATCGAGACGAATCTGAGCTGGCCAAATCCCGGCTCGCTCATTCGACGCTTCGCCGCAGTGTGGATCGGCATCCACGGGAATTCGCTGTTAACCATGACATGCCGGCCGTGGTGTTTCGACAGCCTGGCCAGTTCGTCGGCTTCGTCGAGCGTGTCGGTCAGCGGCTTCTCGCAGAACACGTGGCATCCGGCTGCGAGGCCCTGCCGCGCCAGTTCGAAATGGGAAGCCGGCGGCGTCGAGACGACCAGGAAATCCGGTCTGGCCTGGGCCAGCATATCGGCAAGCGACGCATAGAATGGAATCCCGTCGATGCCGGCTTGCGGGCGTTCATCGTGACATCCGACGATCTCGACATTCGACAGCTTCCGCAACGCAGGAAGGTGGATGGCGCGGGCGGCGGCGCCCAATCCGACGATCGCAAATTTCAAGTTCTACACCACCCTGCCGCACCGAACCCAGCCCACGAGGGGAAGGCTACTTTATCTGGCCCGTTATTTGAAGGGCGAGCCGGTGGTTCGCGTGAAGACCGGGCAATTGGTTCGGGATGTGATGCGCGAGAGTTGCAGTGTAATATGTATTTTCGTGTTCCGGGGGGCGCAACCTTGCAAAGCCAGCCAAATAGTGCAGACCCGCTCCGGCGGAAGAAGGAGACGGCGCCCATGCCCGAGGTCGAGACCTCATCTCCTGAGATCTACACGCCAAAATACTATCAGCGCATTGCGGAGCTCGAGAACCGCCACTGGTGGCATCTTGGGATGCAGCACATCGCGCTGGCGTTGCTGAAAACTGCGGGCGCGGGTCCGATCAAGCGGGTGCTGGACGCCGGGTGCGGCACCGGCGCCATGATGCGCTGGGCAGGCGAGAAGCTGGGCGCGACCGACATTCACGGCATCGATATCTCGCCAGATGCGCTGGCCTACTGCCGGGCGGAAAATCCCGCGTGGAAGGTTCAGGAGGGATCGGTGCTCGACCTGCCATTCCCACCCGACATGTTCGATCTCGTGATTTCCAATGACGTCGTGCAACACCTTCCGACCAACGGCGGAGACCTTCAGGGCATTCGTGAAATGGCCCGCGTCCTGGTCCCCGGGGGCGCACTGTTGCTGCGCACGAATTCACGCCTGGGGATGTGGCAGAAAACCGACGCCCGCGATCACGACTATCAGCGCTTCATCGAGGAAGAAGTGACACAGCTTCTTGTGGCGGCCGGCCTGACGCCGGTGCGGGCGACCTACGCCAACGTGATCGGCAGCCTGCACGAATCAGCCCGGCGACTTTTGCGCGGCCGGTCAGACCACAAGCATACGCCCGGACATTCGCATGATCATGATCATGCTCATCCTCATTCGGATGAAGATCAGGGCCCGCAGCGCACCGTCTATGAAGGGTTGAAAATTCGCGACACCGCCGCCGTGAGACCGATGGCCAACAGTCTGCTGCTGTCCGCCCTGAAAACCGAAGCAGCCTACCTGGCGCGCCCGCGCAGGCGGATCGGCTTCGGTCACGCCCTTGTCGTTGTTGCTGTGAAGGCGAAGGCATGAGCGATATCGCACCATCTGGATCCGTAGCCTTGGAGCCGGGCGAGCGGCAAACGCTCACCCGGACGAGGAATGGCTGCCGGGGATAGCCATGAAGACAGTCATTCTGGCCGGCGGATTGGGGACGCGTCTCGCCGAGGAAACGTCACTGCGTCCAAAGCCGATGGTGGAAATTGGCGGCCGTCCGATCCTGTGGCATGTCATGTCGATCTACGCGGCGCACGGGTTTGACAATTTTGTCGTGGCCTGCGGATACAAGGGCGAAGCGATCAAGCAGTATTTCAGCGAATTCCACTTCTTCAATTCGGATCTGCTGGTCTCGCTCAATGACGGAAAGCGGACCGTCACCCGCCTTGAGGAGCCGACCGAGCGTCCAATCAACTGGACCGTGCACTGCGTTGACACGGGCCTCGAAAGCCTGACCGGCGGCCGTCTTCTTCGCCTGAAGCGGCTGCTTCAGGACGGAACCTTTCTCTGCACCTATGGCGATGGTCTGAGCGACGTCCCGATCCGCGAAGTGGTGGATTTCCATCGTTCGCATGGAAAGCTTGCAACGGTCACTGCGGTGCACCCGCCGGCGCGGTTCGGCATGCTTGAAATGGCCGGCAATCGCGTCTCCAGGTTTTCGGAAAAACCGCAGACCGACCGCGACTGGATAAACGGGGGCTTCTTCGTGTTCGAACCGGGCCTGCTGGATTATATCAGCGGTCCCGGCGCTTCGCTCGAGCGCGACGTGCTTGAACGGGTGGCGGCGGACGGACAGCTGATGGCCTATCGTCACGATGGCTTCTTCCAGCCAATGGATACGCTTCGCGAGAAGCAGTCCCTCGAGGAGATGTGGAACAGCGGCAATGCGCCGTGGAAAGCCGTTCGATGAACGCCGAAGATCGGGCCTGGTTTGCCGGCCGCCGTGTCCTGCTGACCGGGCATACCGGATTCAAGGGAGCGTGGCTCAGTCTCTGGCTGCAGGAGATGGGCGCCCGGGTTCACGGTTACGCGCTCGGTCCATCGAAGCCGAGCCTGTTCGAGCTGGCCGGGGTCGGGCAGGGGATGGGCTCGACCATCGGAGACATACGCGACCGCGCCGCCCTGCAGAAGGTTGTCAAGGACGTCGAGCCGGAGGTCGTCATCCACATGGCGGCGCAGGCTTTGGTGCGGGCATCTTATGACGATCCGGTGTCCACTTTCGATGTCAATGTCATGGGCGCGGCGATTGTTCTGGATGTCCTGCGCGAGGCGCCGTCGGTAAAGTCGGTGGTCATCGTCACCAGCGACAAATGCTATGAGAACACCGGCCCAGCCCATCCCTTCTGCGAGGAAGACCCGATGGGCGGATCGGATCCCTACAGTGCGAGCAAGGGCTGCGCGGAGCTCGTGACGGCTTCATTCGTGCGAAGCTTTTTCTCGGTCGGCGATACGGCTGTCGCGTCCGCTCGCGCGGGGAACGTCATCGGCGGCGGCGACTGGGGAGCGGACCGGCTCGTGCCGGACCTTGTTCGGGGCGTCAAAGGCTCCGAGCCCGCCCATGTCCGCCGGCCCGACGCCGTGCGGCCCTGGCAGTTCGTCCTCGAGCCCCTGCGCGGATATCTTGTCCTGGCTCGCCAGCTGGCTGAGCACGGAAGGAAGTACGCGGGCGCCTGGAATTTTGGCCCCGACCAGTCGGAGATGGTTTCCGTACGTGATCTCGTCGCGAGAATGCAGAGAATATGGCCCGCACTGGCGGCGGAGTTCGCCGGTGAGATAAAAGGGCCTCATGAGGCAGAGGTCCTCCGCCTTGACTGCGCCAAGGCCCGGAACTTGCTGGCCTGGAAGCCGGCGCTGGATGTCCGGCAGACGGCGGAGATGACCGTGGACTGGTACCGCAAGGTTCACGAGCAACCGGGCAGCGCGAGGCAGGCGACGCTCGAGCAGCTGCGCCGGTACAATCAGAGATTCAACGACAGCTCAAAGGACTCCGCACAATGACCGGGACCGACCAGCCGATGCGGGTGCCGTACGGAAAGTCCGTGCATGGCGAGGAGGAGGTGGCCGCCGTCGCCGCCGTGCTCCGGGGCTCGACACAGATGGGCGTCTCCGTGCGGACCTTCGAGCAGCGCGTAGCTGACCTTTTCGGCAAGAAACACGGCGTCATGGTCAATTCGGGATCGAGCGCCAACTACCTGGCGGTAGAGTTGCTCGCACTCCCGCCTGGCTCCGAAGTCATCACCCCGGCGCTTACCTTCGCCACGACCGTTGCGCCGCTCGTGAAGAATGGCCTCATCCCCACTTTCATCGATGTCGAACCGGACACGTTCAACCTCGATGCGAACCAGCTTGAGGCGGCGGTCGGTCCCAAAACCCGGGCCATCATGGCGCCGTCTCTCATCGGCAACCTCCCGGACTGGGATGCGATCGCCGAGGTAGCCCGCAAGCACAACCTCTATGTCATCGAGGATAGCGCCGACACGCTTGGCGCAACGCTTCGCGGCACGACGACGGGCGCCCGATCCGACATCAGCACGACGAGCTTCTACGGGTCCCATGTGATCAACTGCGCCGGCAATGGCGGCATGCTGTGCGTGAACCGCGACGAGTGGCGCAAGGAGGCATTCCTGTTGAGAAGCTGGGGGCGCGACTCTTCGCTTTTTGTCGAATCCGAAGCCATCGAGAACAGATTCAACGTCGAACTCGACGGCATCGCCTACGATGCGAAATTCATTTTCTCGCGCCTGGGCTACAACCTCGAGCCGTCGGAAGTGGGCGCGGCGTTCGGTCTCGTTCAGCTTGGCCGCCTGGATGAGAACATCCGGTTCCGCGAACACAACTTCGAAGCGCAACGGGCGTTTTTCTCCGCCTACGAGGACTGGTTCATGCTGCCTCGCCAGATGCCGGAGTCGAAAACCGGCTGGCTCGCCTTCCCGCTGATCGTACGAGACAGCGCGCCTTTTACTCGCCGCGAACTGCAGATTTTTCTCGAGCGGAACAACATTCAGACGCGGACTGTCTTCACCGGGAATATTCTCCGCCAGCCGGGCTTCCGCGACATCCAGCGGCGCGAGATGCCGACAGGCTATCCCAATGCCGACGGCGTGATGAGGGGCGGCATGCTGATGGCCTGCCATCACGGACTGGGACAGGCCGAGCTGGACCATATCCACGCTACGTTCCGCACGTTCGCGGGAAAGTGGACGTCGCAATGAGGATAGCCTTCAACGGTCAGCGTCTCGCGGGACAACGCTTTGGCGTGGGGCGATACATTGAGTATCTGCTCCGTCATTGGGCCAATGAGCTCGCTGTCGATGAAGAGCTGACGGTTTATGTGCGTCGGCCGGTCGAGGCCGCGCTTCACCAGCTTTCACCGCGCATCAGGTTTGCGCTTCTGGAGTCGCGACGCTCCGGCCTCGTGTGGGAAAACCTGAAACTGGGATCCGCTGCGGCAAGGCACGACGTGCTGTTCTGTCCGGCTTACACGGGCCCGATAAACTATCGGGGCAAGCTCGTGGTGGCGACGCACAGCGTCAACGAAACCCAGCCCGGCGCCCACACCTGGATGTACCGGCAGACCTACGCGCGGCTCCACCGGCATTGCGCCCGAATAGCCGACGCTGTCATCGTTCCGGGTCTGGCGACGCGCGAAGCCGTCATCAAGCATTATGGCGTCGCGTCCGAGCGCGTGGCCGTTGTGAACCAGGGGGCGGACGACGCATTTCAGCCGATCGGCGATGCTGAAGTCCTGGGTGCGGTTCGCCGGCGCTTCTTCGGAGTTGACCGGCGTTACATTCTATTTGTGGGCAAATGTTCGGAGCGCCGCAACATCCCGATGCTGATCAGGGCTTTCGCCTCCTTGCGGAAAGAAAAGTCGATTCCGCATGGCCTTGTCCTGTTTGGCCCGGCGCAGGACGCTGAAGGGCTGCGCGCTCTCTGCCGAGAACTCGGCGTCACCGACGATGTGATCCAGACGGATGGCAGGGTGGAGCATCACCATGAGCTCGCGCCAATCTACGCTGCGGCTGATGTTTTCGTGCACCCGTCCGAGAATGAGGGTTGGTCGATGACGACCGTCGAGGCGTTGGCCTGCGGAGTCGCGGTGGTGGCGGCAGATCGCGGCGGGCTGGGCGAAGTCGCCCGCGGACATGCGCTGATGGTCGAGTCCCCATCGGTGGGGTCGCTTGCGGAAGCGATTGGGAAAGTTCTGGACGACCCCGATTTGCGCGCGCGCCTGCAGGTGAGCGGACGCGCCCGGGGGGCGTCTCTGCGGTGGAGTGAGATCGCGCGACAGACGCTGGATGTGGTGCGTGCGTCGAGCCGAGAAGGCATCGCGACGCGGAATGGATGGGAGACCGTGACGTCATGAAAGCGTGCCGCGCCTGCAAGAGCGAGAATCTCTACTGCTACCTGCCTCTCGGCAACCATCCGGCGGCGAACGCCTTCGTGAGCGAGGCCCGGAAGGCGCAGCCCGACGCGGTCTATCCACTCGACACACTGGTCTGCCTCGATTGCGCGCTGATCCAGGTGAAGGACCAGCTGCCGCCTGATTTTTACGTGGATTATCTCTATGTCCCGTCGGGCTCTTCGACCATGCCCAAACACTTCACCACGCTTGCGAAGCGCTTCAAGGAGGAACTCATCACGGCGCCCGGACAACGCGTCGTCGATATCGGCTGCAATGACGCTCTGCTGCTGGCGGCTTGCCGTGACATCGGCCTTGAGGTCCTGGGGATTGATCCAGCCGCCAACATCGCCGCGCTGGCTCGCGCCAAGGGCGTCGAGGTTTTCAACGAGTATTTCACTGCGGAGTCGGCGGCGCGTGTGTGCGCCCAGTATGGTCCGGCCCAAGTGATCGTCACGACCAACACGTTCAACCACATCGACGACCTTCACGGGTTCATGCGGGGCGTCGATACCCTGCTTGCGCCGGAAGGCACATTTGTCATCGAAGCGCCCCAGGCGCTGACCTGCGTCGAGAACAACGAGTTCGATACCGTCTACCACGAGCACCTGTCGGTCTTCAGCGTCGCCTCGATTGCGGCGCTGGGCCGGGTCGTCGGCATGGAAATCGTGAACATCGATGAGCTTCCCATCCATGGAGGGTCGATGCGCTTCTATCTGCGGCGCGGCGCTCCTGCTGGAAAAGTAGTCTCGACATGGCTGCAGCGCGAACGCGATGCCGGGCTGTTCGAGCGATCAACCTATGTGGCGCACGCCGGCCGCGTCGAGGAAATGCGTATCGAGCTGACGACCTTGCTGAGAAACCTGAAGGCGGATGGCAAGAGCATTGCGGGCTATGGCGCGCCGGCGAAAGGCAACACGCTGCTCAACTATTTCGAGATCGGTCCGGACACGCTCGATTTCATTGCAGATCGCAATGCGTTGAAACACGGTCGTCTCACGCCGGGATCGAGAATTCCCATCACTGGCCCAGAAATGATCGCGGAGAAACGGCCGGATTATCTTCTGGTGCTCGCCTGGAACTTCCTGGATGAGATCCTGGAGCAACAGGCGGGCTATAAGGCGGCGGGTGGAAAATTCATCGTGCCGATTCCGGATGTCCGGATCATCGGGTGAGCATCAGGCGAGAGATTCCAGATGGCCCCGTTCTCGTAACGGGTGCGTCTGGCTTCCTTGGGGCGCACCTTGTTCGTAGCCTTGTATCCGATGGCGCGGATGTTCATGCGCTGATACGGTCGGGCGCACGGCTGGACCGGCTCGGCGCACAAGCTGGCGTTACGGTCTGGCGCGGCGACATCACGGACGCTGAGGCGGTCAAATCCTGCCTCGGCGAAATGCGGCCATCGACGATTTTCCATCTGGCGGCCCACACTGCGGCCCGTCGTGCGCCTGCGGACCGTGAACAGGCCCTGCAGGCGCTGCAGGTGAATTTGCTCGGTGTGATCAACATGCTGCACGGGGCCGAGGCTTCCGGCGCGCCGGTTCAGCGCTTCGTGCGGCTGGGCGGTCTCGAAGAGTACGGCGCCGGGCCCTCGCCATCCTGCGAGGCTCAGCGGGAGCGGCCGCGCTCACCCTACTCCGCCAGCCAGGTCGCGGCGACACATTGGTGCCAGATGATTCAGCCGAGCCTCGCTTTTCCCGTCGTGACCCTTCGTCCCGCCCTCACCTTCGGTCCGGGCCAATCAACCGATTTCCTGATTCCGGCTTTGATCGACGCCCTACTTGAGGGCAGGCGCTTCGCGACGACTGCCGGCAATCAAAGTCGTGATCTCGTTTTCGTCGAGGACGCGATCGACGCTCTGCGCGCGGCGGCCATCGCGGACGGCCTCCATGGCGCAATCATCAATGTGGGTTCCGGCCTGAACTTCGTCATCCGGGACGTGGTCGCGATGGTCGCCGATATTCTGGATGCCCACGCTCTGCTCGATATCGGAGGGGCAGCCGAGCGCGAGGGGGACCTCGCATGCCTGGCGGGCGACCCGGCCGAGGCCGAAAGGCTGCTCGGCTGGCGCGTTACCACAAGCTTGCGAGATGGCCTCCGGCTCACGATAGATTGGCGCCGAAGCAGCCTGTCAGGTGTGCGAGATAATACGTAGTCACTCAAGCCCGATTTTGATCGTCCTAGTCGCGTAGCGCGTCGGCGACGATCTGCACAAATGGCCGTGTCTCATAGCCAAGTTCAAGGCGAGCACGACCGGAATCGTAGTACTGGTGCGAGTAACGCAACAAAAACTCAAGCCGCGAACTGAGACCTCGCGCTGGCCCGACCGGAACCTTCCTTAGCAGCCGTTGGCCAAATTCCATCGCGGGCACGGGAATCGAGACTACCAGCCGCAGTCGTTTTGAAATTTTACACGCCGACATTGCTATCTTCCGAAAGCTCACGTTCTCTCCGGACAAAATATAGCGTTGCCCTGGCCGGCCCTTAACGGCGGCCTGTCGGATACCTGCTACGACGTCGTCAATGTGTACGATACTCAAGCCGCCGTCGGTGCAGATCGCCACTGGACCACGGAAAACCCGTTCAATTACGTCACGACCTCGGTAACGTTCTCCGTCCCAGCCGAAAATATAGCCGGGATTTACGACAATTGTCTTGAGCAATCCACCGTTGGCGGCCAAGACCAGTTGCTCAGCCGCTCGCTTGGTGAGGTTGTAACCCAAGTCGAGGTCATCAAGATTGAATGCAAATTGTTCGTCGGCTGGAATCTTCGGGTCTCCGGAAATTCCAATGGCTGCGCAGGTGCTGACGTAAAGAAGTTGTGGAACCCCGTGTTGACGGCAGGCATCGATGATGTTGCGTGTTCCATCGACGTTCACTTTTCGCTGAAGCACGCGCTCGTCGAGGTTGCCGGCGCGAATCTGTGCGGCCGCGTGAATGACGAGATCCTGGCCCGCGAAGGCCTCACTGGTATCGGGCCTCAGATCGCGAATATCCAACTCGACGATTTCCAGGTGGCCGGGAAGATCCGAGATACCCTGTGGGACACTCCCGCGCCGCCCGATCACCCGAACGGAGGCGCCATCCTCGACGTAGCTGCGCACCACGTGAGAGCCCAGAAAGCCGGCGCCGCCTGTGACCAGCACACGCATGGCCGGTTGATGCATGATTGCTTCTCCAAGTTCACGTTAGCAGCCGATTGGCAAATGCCCAATCAATATGATCTCGCAACCCGTCTTCGAGTTTAATGCGCGGCACGGTTGGGTAATGCTGCCGGAATTTCCCGTCATCGACAGCGCTGCTGAATACGTTGCCCCGGCTGATACTGCTGCGGCGGGGATCAGGACGCCCCAGGAAGCCCAGCAGCGGATCAGCGATTGAAGTTATCGGACCGGCGATCCGTGCCGGCAGCGTAATGCGCCGCCGCGGAACCCCTAGGGTCTTGGCAACCAATGCCTCGAAGTCCGGGTAACGTATTGACCTCTCACCGCCGAAATTCAACACCATGCCATGAGGAGCCGGCGTCTCCAGTATCGCCAGTAACGCCTGCACAACATCCTGTATATGCGTCGGATGGACGATAATCGCGCCGGGCGGCTCCAGCGACCAACGTTGAGCCATGATCCGTCTATATGTGGGCAACTCAAGATAACTTCCAGCGCCATAGATTCCTGCCGGCCTCAGGATATTGAGAACCACGTTTTTCGGGTCCGCCTCACGCAAAGCTAGTTCCGCTTCCCACTTTGTCCTTTGATATGGACTGGTCGGGTGCGGCGCGTCATTTTCGTGGAATGCCCTTGCTTGGCGCGGATGACCGTAAATGCCGGCACTGCTGAAATGTACAAAGTGTACACAGCCGGCTCCAGCGGTCGCTGCATAAAGCGCACGCGTGCCATCCACGTTAACTCGCCACATCCGGTCGAATTCGCGTGAGCTCGGCTGGACAAAGGCGGCGAGATGAACGACAGCCTGCACACCCGACACGGCTCGCGCCACATCGCTCGGCTCCTCCACCGAGCCGACCAGAACTTCCACGCCATGCGGCAAATCGCCGGAAGAAGGTTTGAAATCAAAAGCCCGGACGGACACGCTCGGAACGTGCTCCCTCAGCGCTTTCACGAGGCTTCGCCCTACAAAGCCAGAAGCGCCAGTAACAAGAATCATGGATTTTTATCGCAATCGAGAATAGAATGTAATGAAAGTTTTAACTGTGAGGCGCACATTGGTCCGCGACGTTCAGACTGTATGGAAGAGTCGTCATGTGGGGCTGGAATTGAAGCTATCCGTGAGACGCGAAGAAGGCGCTCGCACCAGTCCCTAGACCATTCGAATAACTTCAAGCGTTGTCAAGAAAGAGCCTCCTATGTAAACTGCATGCTGGGTTCTTCAGGGCGGCCCGCAAACAATCTGAAAAACCGACTCCATCCGATCGGCACGTCACGAACTCCGGACTGACGATACTTATCACCCATGAGGGAATGATGAATATCCTTCGCCACGCGCGGACAGCACTGCGTAACTGGCGGGGCAAAATGGTCCGGAGCATACTCTCCCACCGCGTTCGATATCACAATTCTTCGCTGAACTGCCATGACACGGCGATTTGGGATTATGGGTATCGCGACCTAGACGCCATTCAGCTCGGCAAGAATGTAACTGTTGGGGCGCACGCTCAGATAATCGTCTACAAGCACGCGCTGCTCAGTTCTGTAGAGGGACGTCTTGTCGTGGGTGACTACACAGTCATCCAATCCGGTGTGGGAGTTTTGGCGGCGAGTGGCGAGATCACGATCGGCAGCTACACCGGGATTGGGCAAAACTCGGTCTTGGTTGCAGCAAACCATAAAATCGCGCCTGGCAAGACATACTTATACAACCCTATGGACGAGACACGGACAGGGATTCATATTGGAGACAATGTCTGGATCGGCGCCAATTGCGTATTGTTGCCTGGCACACGAATAGGCGACAACACAATGGTTGCTGCGGGAGCAGTTGTACGCGGTGACGTTCCAGCCAACGAAATCTGGGGCGGAGTTCCCGCCAGGAAGCTCAAGAATCTTCCGGCAGGACCGCTATCTGACGGTTAACCGGGAGTTTCCAGGACGCTAGATAAAGCCCCCCGAGTTCACGGCCGCGATTATGCTGTCAAACCCAATCGTCGTCGCGCGGCCGTCACCACGCCGTGGATCAGCGCCCTTTCCTCGTTTTGCATCTGCAGGACCAGCAAGCCAAACGCGATCAGGGCAAATGTCAGGCGCGCAGCGACGCCTGACATTGTGTTCTCGGTCGCAGGATTGAACAACACATGCCCGAGAGCGATCGCGCCAAGCAGTAGGCCCAGCCTTACGATAATATGCGGTGGAATTCGCAGGCCGTGCCTGGCGCGCAAGCGGGCGATCATCAGTCCGCCAGACAGTACCGCGCCGATGCTCAGTCCTATCCAGACCGTGCTGGAGCCGAAAACGCCCGCGAGCGCGACGGTCAGCGCCGCCGCGACGCACAATCCCGTCGATGCGGCGAGCGCCATGAATGGCATTTCGTCCAGTCCAACCAGAAGCTGCAGATAGACGTTCATCAACTGATAGAGACATTGCCAAACCAGGAAGCCGGCGATCAGGACAGCCGACGGATGGAAGGCGTGGGTATAGAGGATGGTCATCGCCAGCTGCGGAAACAGCACCAGGGGGACGGCCCCGAGCATGAACAGCGCAAGGATGCGACCGGCAAACATGTGGGTGTGCCTCTGCTTTTCCTCGGCATCCTTCAGGCGATTGAGCGTCGGCGCGAGATAAAGAGCGGTCATGGCGGCGAGGAGCGATCCGGCCGTCAGCGAAACCGTCAGTGCGGCATGGAGGATGCCCGCCTCCCGTTCTCCCGCCACAGCGAGCACGCCATATCGCACCGCCAGGAGCATTCCCGTGTATGCGATCATGGTCACGTAGACGGACAGGGCGGTGACGCCGATCGCGGGGGTCCGATGATCCGCGCTTAGCTGTTCCTGAGGCCGCCGGAAGAACGAAATTCCTTCCGTTAAGTCGAGATAGACGAGAGCCCCAAGCGTCGTCACCAGTCCTGCTGCAGTCGATCCCACATAGAGCCCGATCGTTCCCCCCATGGTCGCGCCGATGATGGCGCTGGCAGCGGAAATCGCGGCCACGACCAGGCCGAGCGCCGAGCCGGCGAGAGGCCGCCGCGCCGACGCCAGAACATTCACCAGGAAGCTCGCGATCATCAGCGGGGCGATCCCCAGGACGGCGACCAGCAGCGAGTTGGTGTACGGGGCCATTTTGGGGCCGGACAGCTGTGGCCAAAGGGCAAGCGCCAGTCCGCACAAAAGCGTTGCCGAAACCGACAGCAGGGTAATCAGGCGGAGGAACCGGTTGCTGACGTGCCGGAACGCGGCGGCGCTTTCGCCCTGAGCTTGCGACATGAACTTCAGGGCGGTGAACGGCAATCCGAACGCGCCCAACTGGACCACCAGGAGCACGATCTGGTCGATGGTGCCGACGATGCCGAGGCCTTCAGGTCCAAGGAAGACCGAAAGCCCTTTCTGCCGAAGGACGCCGACCAGCAGCGCCAGAAACTGCATCAGGCCGATCAGGAGGAGGGCGCGGGCCATGTTGACGCTAACCAGCGCGCTGCGAGGGCGCGGCCTGGGCGGGCTTTTCCGCGCCGGCTTGTTCTGGAAATCCGCGGCGCCGTATGGGCGGGTCCTGCGTTCCCAGCTTGCGTCCCTGGACGCGATAATAGGCCCCGAAAAGCGGAAGCACCCATTTCAGAAATCCCAGAGCAAGGCTCTGATTGTAGAGTCGCGCCAATTTCGCCTTCGGACCCGTAAAGAGCGCTATGTCTTCATCGGATATTTCCGGAAACACCACATCGGCCTCTATGTCATCGGAAGGCGCGAACAGTCGCAACATTTCCGACCGGCTCAGCAGGCGCGTGAAGGCGTAGTCCTGCCCAGACACAAGCTTAACCCAGGCCGGTTGCAGGGCGACCGGGAGATAGCCAACGCCCCACACCCCGACATGAGGCTCAGGCGACAGGCTGAAGCGATTGGGCGTCGACAGGCCAAATCGGCCCTCTGGCGCGAGAACCCTGATTATTTCCTGGCAGCAGGCCGGCTGGTCACCAACATGCTCGATGACGTCCAGAGAAATGACGGATTTCATCGAGGACGACTGCAGGGGCAGCCTCTCCGCCATGCCCGCCGCCAGATGAACGTCTCCGCCATTGGCGCGCGCCAGATGTTTCGCGATGACCAGCCATTCGAGAGAGACGTCCAGTCCGGACAATGACTTCCCATGCCTCGCGGCGGCGGCCAGCAGTTGCCCAGGCCCGCAACCGATCTCGATCGCGGGGGGAATTAACAGGGGCTCCAGCCAGCCCTGAATCTGCGAGGAGCACTTATCGACCCCTTTCAGAACCTGACGGGTGCGAAGGGAGGATTTGTCTTCCGTCATGCCTCGCGACGAACGGAACACGTCCCGGATCGCTGACTCCAGCCCGGAGGTCCCGACATGCGCTTCGATTTCAAGCGCCCGTTTCCGGTCGTGCTCAAAGTTGATCCACGCCTGTCGATCGACCCGGAGATCCGGTATGCCCGCGATGACCGGATAGGTGTTTGCACACGATCGGCAGGACGACCGCTCGGCGACTGTCGAGAGATCGCCGCGGCAGACAGGACAGCACCACGGGGATGTCGTGGCCGGCATGACCATGTCACCGAGTGTGCCTGGCTGATGAGGGTGCGGGGCGGCCATGGCGTCGCTATCCCGCTCTTGCCGGTCGTGCGAGCTTGCGTTCCGTCCAGCACCAGAGAAACGCTGCGGTGCTGTAGATGTAGTAGGCCTGATGGAATGCGATTGCGGCCAAGGCGAACAACACTCCCTTGTGACGCGCGAATGCGGCGAACAGCTTTGCGTTGACGGCGACCGCCAGTGCGAACGCGGCCAGCGGCGTCCAGAACGGCGCAACGCCCACCAGGGCTGCCAGCACTGAAAGAACGACCAGCCCGGCCAGGCCCGCTCTCAGGCGCTCGGTCCAGCCGACGTTGAGATCGTTGTCGAGGCCGCCGCGCGACAGCATGAGACGGCCCCACGGCAAGGCCCGCCGGAGAATGTCGACCCTTATGAGTTCACGCACCGTCCAGAGCTTGAGGTGCGTGCAGAGCAGGGTCCTGTCGAGCAGGATCCGTCCGCCATTGTCGCGAAGGCGATATCCCAGCTCGATGTCCTCGATGGACGGCATCGTGTAGCGCTCACCGTCAAAGCCGCCGACCGCCAGAAACCTGTCTTTCCGGATGGCGCCATACCCCGCCCAGAATGTCGAAGCATCCGGCTTGCCCTGCTGGTGGACGAAATGGTGGACAAGATTCTTGTACTGGGATCCGAAATTCTGGGCGCGCGGCTTGTCGTCATAGGAGCCAAACACGGCCCAGACGCCTGGGTCGGTGAATGCGCGTGCGATTTTTTCCGGACCGTCCGGGCGCCCGACCACGTCGGAATCGACAAACCAGAGAATATCCCCGCTCGCCTGCTTGGCCGCGATGTTGCGCGCGCCGCCCGGCCCGAGACGGCCCCCGGAGGGGATGACCCGGGCGCCCATTTCGCTCGCCATGCGCGCTGTGGCGTCGCTTGAGGAATCGTCGATCACGATGACTTCCAGCACCTTGCCGGCTGTCAGCAGCTGGCACAACGGGGGAAGGCTGTGCGGCAGGAACGCAACGGCATTGTAGGCCGGCATGATGACGGTGATGCTGTAAGGCCGGGCCGCCATATCCTCCGCGCCATTTTCGCGATCGTTCGTCATGAGCGCTCTTCTCCCCGAGCCGGCCGGAGCACGGCGTTGAGATAGCCGCCTATTTCCCCAATGCTCCAGCTGGCGATGAACCACAGCAGCCACGGCGAGGCGACCGGCAACGCCCGCAGATAGATGTCACCGCGAAACGCCCGCCGCGTTACGCGAGTCAGAATGACAAACGGAACGAGCGGGGAGGCAAGCAGGTAGGCCACACGCCGCAGCAACGGCAGCGCCCGGGATCGCGATTCACCATATTCGCGGCCATGCTGCAGGCGCTGGCGTGCAAAGTCGCCGGCGAGCTCCCGGCCGCGATACCCGACGCGGATCGCCGGCGCGACGCAAAGCGAAAGGCCCTCTGTCGCGAACCGGCGGTGGAATGACGGCTCCCAGAAGCCCTTCGCCAGCAACTGGGGATGAGCCATGATTTCCGCGCGCCGGTAGATTGCGTTGTCCGCCGCGATATCGGCGACGGCGCGGGCCCGTTGCGGAGGTGCAAACGCAAGGTAGCGGAGGAGATAGATGCTCTTGTGAACTGGCGAGCATCGAGGGTCGAGTTCGATGACCCCGCCGACGCCAACATTCTTCTGCAGGTCGGCAGCGAGGAGTGTCGCAACCCAGTCCGGCGAGGGAAGACAGTGAGCGGAGGTTAGTGCGACATGCTTGCCGCGCGCACGCAGTATTCCGTCCCGCCAGAGTTCGGGGATCAGGGTGTTCTCAGGAGAAGAAAGAGTCTCGCCCCCGGGCGGGGGAGTCCAGCCGTCCGGAGGCGGTCCGGCAAAGACGAACAGAAGCTGGTTTCCGGAAGACGCCGCTGAACCAAGCCGTGTCGAGAGATCGGCGAGGTTCGCCGCAGCATCCTTGACCGCGACGACAATGGTGAGAGCGCAATCCGTGCTCATCCGAAACCGCGCCTGGCCAGGTCGTTGTCCTCGCGCACGCGCTGAACCTTACGCCGTTGATGCGTTTCCCCCTGGTTACGCATGGGTCAGGTCCACTCCTTGAGGCTGCGGCCAATGCGACCGGTGGCGATTCCCAGGAATTCGCCTACGCCCCATCTGCCATGCATCATCATGATCCACAGCATTACCTGCGGAGCACGCCAGAGCCACCCGGGAGCGTCCCGAAACGATCGAATGGTCAGCACCGCCGGCACCGCGACCGTTCTCGCAGCCAGCGCCAGTCGCAGCATGAGCGGTTTTCCGGCAAACTGCCCGCCGCCATAGATGCGACCATGGTGGTACCGGGTCGACAGGCGCGCTCCATGGCGGTCCTGCGCGGCATAGGTGACGCTCGCCTTGCGGTCCATGAGGACAGGCCCGCGCGCGCGAAGACTAGCGAACATGGCGTTGTCGACCATGTCCGTTGCCGACGTCACGTCCCCGATCGCGGATTTTCGAACCGCGAAGTTGGCGCCTGCAAGGGAGCCCACCCGGACAGGGTCACCGGCCGTCGGCAGCCTGGACGCCTGGAATCGTGCATACTCGCAGATGCCAAGTGCGCGGAACCGGGCCGGAAGCAGCCGTGAAATCTCGACTGGACCGCCGACGGCCGCAGCTTCCGGATTTTCGAATGCGTCGTGGATCGCAGCATACCAGCCAGGGTCCGGAATGCAGGTGTCCTCGAGAAAGGCGACCAGGTCCGTTTTCGCCGCCTTGAGCGCCCGCAGCCGTCTCGCCGGCACGCTCTGGTCTTCGGGGCCAGGTTCGGGTCGCGCGATCACAACGATGTCCGCCTGGGCCGAAACGGCCTTCAGACACTCTCCAAGGGCGGGCTCGCCCGCCAACGGCATCACCACAACCGTCATCGCCTGACGAAGCGCGCCGCGCATGCCTGCGGTCGTGTCGGTCATGACGCTTGCCGGCGTCTGGAGTCCTGGACTTCAGCCGTCAGGACATCGCGAACTGCGGCGCCCTCCAGGATCGTCGCTGAATCGATCGGAGGCCCCGCCCCGCCCCTGACCGCAATCGCTGCGTAGAACAGCCGCGTGAGGCTCTTCAGGCCCGGATAGGCGGGCTCCCGTCGCAGCGATCGGCCAACGAGGTTGGACGATGCGGCGGCCAATGTTCGCAGCGATCCCATGAACGGCGCGCTGATCTTGGCGGATCGTGAAACGTCTCCGGAATTGACGACCGCGTAGCCGTGGAAGCCGTTGATGTCGATGCTGCCCGACCCGCACTGAATGTGCGTGTTCATGCACGTGGGTCTGGCGTGAGCGCTGACGAAAATGGATATCAGCACGCCCTCATGCGCGGCCGTCGCCAGCAATTCTCCCGGCTTCGAGCGCAGGATCGCCCATTGCAGACTTGCTGCCGGCGCGCCCGGCATCAACCGCTGCAGGATCGAAATGGGGTGGGGAAGGATCTCATTCACGAGATCTCCGGGGCTGATGGCGCCGCGATCGGCGCCCGCAGAACAGATGTTGAAGTCGATGCGATGCAACGGACCGAGTGTGCGCATCGCGATGAGGGCGCGTTCGACGCCAGGCTGGAAAGCGTATTGATGAACCGGACAAACCTGGACACCCGCGCGACGCGCTGCTTCGAGGACAGAGCCCGTCACACTGGCGCTTCCGGCCAGCGGTTTTTCGACGAATGCATGAACCCCGATCGCGGCCAGCGCGAACGCTATTTCTGCATGTGTGGCGGTTGGCGTGCAGACATGGGCGGCCATCACGGGTCGATCACCGAGGACAGCCAGACTGGTCCCGGTGAGCGCGGCGGGCGCGAGCCGTGCCAGGCCCGTGGCGGCGTGGATGTCGCGATCGACAATAGCGACCACACGGGCTCCAAGGCTCTGCGCCGTGGCCAGATGCCAACGTCCCATCAATCCCGCGCCAATGATGGCGACGTCGAGCACGGTAACTCCCGTTAACTGGCGAGCGGCATCGGTACGAGCGGCTGCGACCTTTCCAGCTGGTGAAGTTCTTCCTCGGTGATATTGCCGCCTTCTTCCTGGTATTCGGTGTCGATATTGATCCTCCAGAGATCGTATTGCGCCCCGAGGATGTTGCGCACCGCCAGCATGGCGGTCAGCATCGAGTGATCCTGGTTGTTGTACTTGTGCATGCCGTTCCGACCGACGAGCTGGAGGTTGGGCAGCTTGTCCAGAAATTCGCGCAGTATCGCGAGGCCCGGACGAAACGCGTCGTCGTAGACGGGATAGGCTTTTTTCTGGCGGACCACCGTGCCGTCCACGACGTCAGCCGCCTTGGCCAGACCGACGCGCTCGAGTTCCTTGCTGGCCAGCGCGATAAGGTCCGGGTCGGACATCGCCCACAGCCCATCGCCTTCGAAACAGAAGTATTCCATGCCGTAGCAGGTCCTGTCGGGCTCGGGGACCATCTCCGGGCTCCAGTTGTTGAAGATCTGCACGCGGCCGACCTTGACTTCGGGTTCGTGGATATAAACCCAATTGTCTTCGGTCTTGGGCTGGCCGCGCGTGATCAGCGCGACAGTCAGGAAATCCCGATAGGAGAACGCATCCCTGGCCTTCAGGATATGCGGCGGAGGAGGGGGATCGAAGGCGGCGATCAGATCGCGGATCGGCATGCTGCTGATGAAGTTCGCGCCCCCGTAAAGCTTGCCGCCCGCCTCGACGGCGGTGACGCCGCGCTCCGGCTCCCACAGGACGCGGGTCACCGGAGCGTTCATCACGACCTCCGACTGCCGCTGCTCGACGATTTCCTTGACGCGGTTCCAGAGCATACCGGGTCCGTGCCGGGGATACTCGAAACTGTTGATGAAGGACTTGATCTTGACGTCCTTGGCCGACCTACCGCCGAAGGTGAGGAAGGTGAGGATCACCTTCTTCACGGAAATCCCCTTGATGCGCTGGGCGGCCCACTCGGACTGGATCTCGCGGCATTTCATGCCCCAGACCTTTTCGGTGTAGCTCTCAAAGAAGCGCTTGAACAAGCGCTTGCCGAACCTGATCGACACGTAGGTTTCAAAATCCCGTTCGGGCTGCGGAATGCGGAGAAGTTTCTTGGCGTGCTTTTCGAGCCCGGCTTTTGTGTAGCTCAACAGGCAGAGCCCGGTTTCAATCGGTCCCAGACCGAGGAACAGATTCCAGGGTTCCAGCGGATACTGGAAAAAATGCTTGTTGTACAAAATGCGCGAAGAGCGGCTTCGTGTCAGGAAGTCCTTGCCCATCACGTCGCGCCACATCTGCTCCACGACCTTGACCTTCGTGTAGAAGCGGTGCCCGCCGATGTCGAACTTGTAGCCCTTGTACTCGGCGGTTCTCGAAATGCCGCCGACATCATTCTCGGCTTCAAGAACGACACTCGACTTGTTTGCGGCGCACAGCTCGTAAGCCGCTGTGAGACCGGCTGGGCCGCCGCCAATGATAACTGTGCGGTCAGCGTCTTTCGCGTTTGCGCCGTTGAGGTTCAACTTGAGCTCTCCCTGCTCGTTCCTGTTCGTCGACGGCCTGAGCCGAAACCCGCATCTTCATGGACGGTCGGCGACCGGCCACCGCATATCATCTGGCGTGGACACTTGCTCCGGCTTTTCTCCAGCCGGGCGAGCTCTGATCAATTTTATTCCCTTGGTATCCCGCCTCGCACTTCTGCAAGGCGCATGCCTGACCCGGATCGCCTCTATTTTGGTCATCGCTCCCGTCGTGATCCGCCAACAGCATGGACCGGGCCAACATCATGGACCAGACCAGCATCATGGACCAGGAATGTGACGGTGCAGGACTTGCTTCGGAATTCGGCCTGTTTACGAATGAGCCTCAACGTTGACCCTCAAGCCCGCGACGCAGACTGGAATGAGCTACGGACGGGTTGTGAGGCATGTGTGTCTTGCGGCCCTTGGATCCGCGATCCTGTTCGCATTCTGTCTGGGCTTCGACGACCGCACGGTTGAGTTCCAGCTCAGCATTGGGTCCGCTTATGCCGCGTGCATTTTTCTGGCAACCACCCTTTTGCTCGGGCCGGTCTACGCCATCTGGCGCCGCAGGCGACCCGTCTCGACCTATCTGAGGCGCGATTTGGCGATCTGGGCGGGCGTGTTCGCACTGCTGCATACGGGCGCCGGCCTCCTCGTCCACTTCGGGGGGCGCATCTGGCCCTACTTTTTCGATCCTGCCGCCGGATCTCTGACGCCGCGCTTCGATCTCTTCGGTCTCACGAACTACGCAGGTCTTGTCAGCACCCTGGCGATCGCCGGCCTGCTCCTGATCTCGAGCGACGCAGCGATGCGACGGCTCGGAGTTGGAAGCTGGAAGAAACTGCAGCAACTCGCCCCCTGGGCAGGTCTGGTCGCGCTCGCCCACGCAGCGGCCTACCAACTGCTTGAAGACCGCAGCTTGCCGTTCATCGTTTTCCTCGCGGCTGCAGCCGCCCTGGTCGTTGCATTGCGCCTGAGCCGTCAGATTTTCGGTGCACGCGTATCAGGTTGCAGGGGCGATCCAGTGTGATGGCGGTTGGCGCAACGACGTCTGGGAGTCCCACGATCCAGCCTGTTGAATTCTGCTGTCCATCCTGCCGCGGACCCGTGGTCGAGCAGGCGCAGTCCTACGAATGCAGCGCCTGTGCGCGGCGTTATCCGATCCTGTTCGGGATCCCGGACTTTCGGTTGCGATCGGACCGCTATCTCTCGCTGGAGGAGGAGCGCGCAAAAGCGGAAAAGCTGCACAAGGCCGCTGAGACCAGAAGTTTCGCGGAGTTGCTCGCCTACTACTATGAAATCACGGACGATGTGACGCCTGCGGCGGCGGCCCGCTTCGCCAGCTACGCCCTGGACGGCCCGCGGCGTGCGGGACTGGCGATGGATGATTTCGCCGACACAGGACGGCACGGGCGACTGCTTGATGTCGGGTGCGGGTCGGGCGGCGCAATCCTGGCGGGCGGGGACAGGTTCGCGTCGGTCGTTGGGCTCGACATCGCGCTGAGGTGGCTGGTCATCGCGCGGAAGCGGCTTGAGGAAAGCAGCGTCGTCGCAACGCTGGTGTGCGCCGACCTTGCCGCGCCGCCCTTCGCGGACGGGCAGTTCGATCACGTCCTCGCACTCGACGTCGTTGAGCACGCTTACGAGATCGAGCCCGCGATATGCGCCATTCGCGGTCAGCTCCGGCCCGGCGGTACGCTCTGGTTGTCCGCCGCCAACCGGCACTGGCTGGGTCCTCATCCTGCGACGGGCGTCTGGGCCGCCGCGTTTCGGTCGCCGCGATCCCGGTTGGTTTCGCGAGGACCGGACGCCTATGACGCCCTGCGGTTCGTGGCGTTTCTCTCGCCCGGCAAGCTCCGCAAGGCCTGCGGGCAGGCCGGACTGGATGTCGTGGACATTCGTCCCAGTCGCATATCCGGAAAGCGCGGTGGCGGTTTGAAGGGACTGGCGATGGACGGCTACGCGGCCGTTCGTCAAAGCAGGCGCTTCGGCCCGCTGCTCACGGCGCTGGGGCCGTTCTTCCAGCTTGTCGCCCGCGCGCCTTAGCGGGCGGCGGGAGTGGCCTCGCTTCCTCCACGTCAGAGGAACCGGGTGGCCAGCAGAAATCCCGCCGCGCCCATCACCACCAGCGCGATGCCTAGAAGCAGGCCATCCCGGGCCGTGACGCCAAGGCCGACGAGGATGACGGCGACGCCTGGAATGAACGGCGCCAAGGGTATGAATCCCAGCGGAAAGGTGATGAGCGCCGCCGCGATGACGAGAAGAGAGATCAGCAACAGCCAGGGTTCGCGGGCGAGAAACTGCAGGCGAGGCTTGACCACCTTGTCCACCGCGCGGGTCCACGGACGGATTTTTTTGAGAGCCCCAGACATTCGGCTCCTGGAAAACGACAGGTTCAGGGCCGACTTGGGCAACCAGGGGTGTTTCAAATTGAAGGCCATCTGCGTCGCGATGACCAGGGTGAGAGCCGCCATCACCCAGGTCGATCCCGGAATCAGCGCAAGCGGCGAGACCGAGAGAAGGCCGACTATCAGGAGCATCGGGCCATAGGCCCGGCGCCCGACCACATCCAGAATGTCCCCCAGGGAAAACTGACCCGGTTTTTTCGATCCGCCGCCCTCATCGACCCTGGCTTCGATGCGGTCGAGGATTTTCGTCAGATTTTCTGGCGCGGAAGACGCGTTTCCCTGGGACATACGGCCCTCCTCGGGCCACAACGCGGCATTGCGCCGCGCGTTCCGGCCGGGGAGAGGCGTCCGGGGCGCCCGCAGCGGTTGGGGATTCGCAAAACGCACGGCCGGTTAACGGGTGATTAGCAGACTGATGCGACAATTCGCTCTCAGTGCGGAGCGAGACCGATGAGCGATCCGGACGATAAGCTCCTCGCCAAGGCGCAAGGCCTCATGCGCGGCGAGTCGGCGACGGGTTTCAGGTCCCGCATGGAGGATCTGGCCCGGTTGCAATCCGCCATCCACGCCGGAAACCTTTCGAGCGAGGACGCCGCGCGCCAGCTGCATGCCTTGCTGCCGCCTGATGTCGAGACGTTCGAGGATCCGGGCAGTTTCGATTATCTCTTCGCCTGACCGCAGGCGCGGAGCGCAAGCTCGATCATCCTTCGGTCAGTCTGATCCAGTTCGACGGAGAGGGACGCTCAATCTCAAACGTGTAAAGCAATCCGTCTGGTTCCGGGCGGACGCAGGTTGCTCTAGCTCAGAGCGGCGCCCCTTCTGATCCGGCAGCTATTGCTGCGATCCGTGCCACAGGGGCCTGTTCGGTCTGGTCAACCGAAATCGTGTCGTCCCGCCCCAATTGGCCCTCAGGCGAGCCTGGCCCGATCGATGTTGGGAACAAGCAGCGAGACCGCCCCGAGCGCCGCGCTGTAGGCGCCGGCGCACAGGATCAGCATGGGCAGGTAGGAACCCGTACGATCGAGCACAAACCCCGTCAGCTCCAGCATGGCAAGGCCGCTCAAACTGCCGAAGGTCGCTCCGAAACCGATCACGAGGCCAACCGTGCGAGGTGGAAAGAGGTCGGTCGCGAGACCGAACACGTTGGTCGAGAAACACTGGTGCGCGGCCAGCGTGAGTCCAAGCAGCAGCACTCCAACCCAGACATTGGGCGCCAGCATGAGAAGCGGGACGGGCAGGGCGGCGATCGCGGAAACCAGCATCGGCGTTTTGCGCGCCACATCGAAGCTACGACCCGCGCGCAAAAGCGAGCCTGAAAGCCATCCGCCAAACAGCGAACCGGCTGCGGCCATCAGAAAGATGGCTGCGACCGGGAGGGCGAGTTCGACCGTGTCGAGTCCGTAACGCTTGTTGAACAGATCCGGACCCCAGAAGAGCAGGAAGGCCCAGACGAAGTCGGTCAGGAGTTTGGCCGCTGCGATCGCCCACGCCCTGCGATCAGCGAGGATCAGTCTTAACGCGCCCTTCCCTCCGATGGGATCGACCTCCACATCGACAGCCTCCGAGCGGGGCGGACGCGGCATCAGGAGCCAGAACGCCAGCCAGACGAAGCCGAGCGCTCCGGTAATGACAAACGCCATCTTCCAGCCAAGTGTGACCGCCAGGATCGGGACCATCAGCGGCGTCGCGACGGCGCCGATGTTGGGCGCCGTGTTCATGATGCCAAGGGCCAGCGACCGGTCGTCGCCCCGAAACCAGGTCGCGACGGTCTTGACGGCTGCGGGTGTGTTGACAGCCTCCGCAACGCCCAAAGCGACACGGACGCCGATGAAACCCCCGACGGTTGTGACGAGGGCGTGCGCCATTCCGGCAAGACTCCAAGCGCCTACGCCAATGGCGTAACCCACACGCAATCCGACCCGATCGACGAACCAGCCGACCAGGAGGATGGACGAGACGGTCGCCAGCTGGAATCCCGAGACGATGTGCGCATAATCGAGGTCGCTCCAGCCGAACTCCTTCTCCAGCTCCGGCTTCAACAGGGCGATCGCCTGGCGGTCGATATAGTTGATCATCGCGGCAGCGAAAACGAGCGCGAGCGCGAACCAGCGCAGTCGGTCGGTGGCGGAATAGGTCCGCTCGGTCTGCGCTGTCATGTGGACGTTCCCCGGTCGTGTCAGTTGTTGGTTCAGTGTAGGTCAGAACCGGCTATGCACAATCAGCGTTGTGGAAACGGAAAGCCAAGTTCCGCGAGTGTGACGACGCGCTTTTCGCGGGCGCTGATCTCGGCGGCCACGCCCATGGCGACCGCCAGCAAACCGTCCTTGGCCGTGACGGCGACGTGACCGCGTCCGCGAACCGCGTCGATGAACGCGAGAAGCTGGTAGTAGACCGACCCATGGTGCGTGCCCGCCGCTAGCGCCGCCTCATCGACCGCCACATGGCGACGCGTGGGCAGGCTGGCGGCGCCGACCGGCGTCCGTGGAGAGTGGAGGAGATCGCCGGACGGAATGAAGGCCTCGAGCTTGGCGAGGTGTCCCACCGCTGTCAGAACTTCCTGCTGCTCGGAGCCCTCCGCGAACATCGAAAGATCCAGCATCGCCCGCACGCCATTGTCGAAGTCGACGATGGTGAAGCTGTTGTCGATGATGTCTGGTCTTGCTCCTTCATAACGTTCGTCGAGGTGATTCACATCCATCGCGCCAGAACAGAAGACGCGGACTGGTTCGGCTTGCGCAATGACCCGCATGAGGTCAAAGAAATGACAGCACTTCTCTACCATCGTGCCGCCGGTGTTGCTGCTGAACCGGTTCCAGTCGCCCACCTTTACCAGGAAGGGAAATCGGTGCTCGCGGATGGTAATCATGATCAGGCGCCCGACGTCGCCGGCGTGAATGCCGGAGATGAACGCCGCTGCCGGCGGCATGAAGCGATACTCCATCGCGGTCCAGAATACAGACCGCCGCCGATCCGCCTGCGCCACAACCCAGCGCGCATCCTCGATCGTCGTGCAGATCGGCTTTTCGCAGAGAATGTGGACGCCCGCGGCGAGCAGCGGCTGCAGAACGGATCGATGGGTGAAGTTAGGGGTCGAGACGATGACCGCGTCGAGTTCGGCTCCGCGCAGCATCGCCTCTACGTTCCCGAAGGTCGCGACTTCGCCTGTGCCGGCGCCTGTTTCCGCGAGGGCTGCGGCAAGAGACGAGGCTACAGGGTCGGCCAGGGCGACGACCCGCGCGTCATCGACAAGCCTGATATTGCGGATATGCTCACGCGCCATCATGCCGGCGCCCACGATACCGAGACGAAGCGCGGACATGGGTGATCCCCAACTGGACGGACACGGGTTTGCTCGAACGGTTGCGCTCCTCCTCCCATAACCCCTGTCGCCTCGGCAAGAGCGGGATGATTCTTCCGCCGATGGCCTGGGGCATGTGGCGCATCCGTGGGAGCGATGTCCGGAGAGCGCAGGAACTGGTCGAGACGGCGCTGGAGGCCGGGCTCGCGCTGTTTGACACTGCGGATGTCTATGGCCCTGACAATGGCGAGGCCTTTGGCGCGGCCGAGACGCTGCTGGGACGCGTATTGGCGGGCGCGCCGCCGCTGCGTGATGCTTTCGTGCTTGCGACGAAGGGGGGCATCGAGATCGGCTCGCCATATAATTCCAGCGCGAGCCATCTCGTTCAGGCCTGCGAGGCTTCCCTAAAACGCCTGAATATCGAATGCGTCGATCTTTATCAGATTCACCGGCCGGACACGCTGACCCATCCCGCCGAGACGGCTCAGGCGCTCGATGCGCTCCGTCAGGCAGGAAAAATCAGGGAGGCGGGCGTCTCCAACCATTCGCCGTCCCAGGTTTCGGCCTTGCAAGCCCATTTGCCGTTTCCTCTCGCCAGCGTGCAGCCGGAACTCTCCGCGCTGGCGACGGCGGCGCTACACGACGGCGTGCTCGACCAGGCGATGGAGCTTGATCTGACCGTCCTAGCGTGGTCTCCGCTGGCGGGAGGGCGGCTGCTGTTGCGTGACGGCGAACAGGCGATTGCAGTGGCGAATGCGCTCGCGACCGTCGCGGAGCAATCCGGAGTCTCTCTGGGCGTGGCAGCCTTTGCTTGGGTGATGGCGCATCCCGCCCGACCGATTCCGATCGTCGGGTCGCAATCGGTTTCCCGAATCCGCGAAGCGGCCGACGCACTCAAGGTCAGCTTCACGCGCGCCCAGTGGTATGGCGTGCTGCAGGCGTCGATGGGAGAAAAGCTGCCATGAAGGCCGATTTCCCGCCCTGCGAAGTTTCGTGGTTCAGCGCGCTCTGCGACGATGACTACGAATTCCTCGGCGTGCCGGACGTCAAGCTGCAATCCAGCTTCGAGCATTGCCGTGATATCGCGCTGACGGCCGAAAGCGGTGGATTCGATAACTTGCTTCTCCCATCAGGCTATGCGCTTGGCGTCGATGGGATCGCATTCGCCGCAGGCATTGCTCCATTCCTGAAGCGGATTCGTTTGCTGACGGCGATCCGCTGCGGTGAGATGTGGCCGCCGCAGCTCGCACGGCAGCTCGCGACGCTGGACCAGATGCTGGGCGGCCGTTTGACCGTCAACATCATTTCGAGCGATCTTCCCGGAGAGACCTTGCCGAGCGCGCCGCGCTATCGGCGGACAATCGAGGTCATGAAAATTCTTGGCGCCCTGTTGAACGGTGAAAGCCTCGATCACAGGGGCGAGTTCTACACGTTCAAGCTCGAACCTCCCCGGGTTCGGACCGTCTCCGGCCGCCGCCCGCCCTTCTATTTTGGCGGACTGTCGGACGATGCGCGCGAGGCGGCGGCGGAGGCGGCGGACGTCTACCTGATGTGGCCTGACCGTATGGAGGTGGTTGCCGAGATTGTCTCCGATCTCACGGCGCGGGCGGCGAGGCGCGGCCGGACACTGATATTCGGCTATCGCGTCCACGTGGTGGTGCGGGAGACCGAGGCGGCGGCGCGCCAGGCGGCTGACCGGCTGATCAGCCGGCTGGACGATGTCGAAGGACAGAAAATCCGCGAGCGCTCACTCGACAGTGCGTCGCAGGGCGTGCGCCGGCAGGCCGAGTTGCGCGACGCGGCCGGGGCGGAAGGATACGTCGAGGACAATCTCTGGACCGGCATTGGCCGGGCACGCTCGGGCTGCGGGGCCGCCCTCGTCGGCGATCCCGATCAGATGGTCGCCAAGCTCAACGCCTATCGCGCGCTCGGGATCGAGGCATTCATCCTCTCGGGCTACCCGCATCTGGCGGAGGCTGACCTCTTCGCGCGGCATGTCCTGCCTCGCTTGAACCACGGTCCGCTGGCGGTCAGGACCTAGAGCAACCTGCGGCCGAATGCGATCGCGAAAGGCGTCGATTACCGCTTTCCCCAAGGACATGGTTAGGTCTAAAGCCTTGGGCGGCGTCCGGTCCTTCCAGCGCCTCATGGATCATTCCAGAACGAAGGCAGTCAAGACATGGAAGCCTCGCACGGCGTGCGCGCCCTCCTCGTGCTTGGCGCCGCGCTTTGGACCACTCACGCCGCCGCCGATCCCCGCCCGCAGCGTATCGTCTCGATGAATCTTTGCACCGATCAGCTGTTGATGCGGATGGTCGAACCTGAGCGCATCGTGTCGATCTCCTACCTGTCGGAAAAGCATGGGGCGACACCGCCGGAACTCGCATCAGTGTTGAGCCGGATGACATACAATCGCGGTCTGGCCGAAGAAGTCCTGATGATGAGGCCAGACCTCGTGCTTGCCGGCGCCTACAGTACGCTCACCACCGTGCCGCTTCTGCGCCGGGTTGGCATCGATGTGGCGGTCTTCCAGCCCGAGAACAGCTTCGAGGATATGCGGGCCAATATCCGCAAGTTGGGAAACGCGGTGGGCGAGCCGGCACGCGCCGAGGCGATGATCGCCAGCTTCGACACACAGCTCGCAAACCTCACCGCGCGGATACCGCCTGGAGAGCCGCCGGTCTATGCCGACATCTCGGCCAACTACAATGTTGCAGGCCGAGACACGCTATTTGCCGCAATCGTCCATGCGGGCGGCTTTCGAACTCTGGGCGAAACGCTGGGTTTCCTGGGCTTTCGCGATGTTTCGCTCGAAGACCTGGCCGCGATGCGACCTGATCTTGTCTCCCTCAATCGTTCTGACCTTGGCTCGCCCTCACTGTCGACGGAGGCGCTCAACCATCCCGTGCTGCGCAGACTGATCCGGGATCTGCCCCAGCTTGACATACCGGCCAGCTACACCGTCTGCGCTAATCCGCTAACACTGGAGGCCGTGCGACTGCTGGTCGATGCACGCTCTGCCGTCGATACGGCCCGAAACGCAAGGCGCGCGGGGAGCGGATGATCAAGGCGCCCGCCTATCCCGTTCTGATCAGCTGTCTGACGCTCGTTCTCGTGGTTCTGGGCGTCCTTTCGATGCTGGTCGGTGCTTCCGCCAGAGGCACAGCCGATCTCCTGCGCATGCTCGTCGCAGGGGATGCAGAGACCGCCTGGATGATCATGCGCGAAATAAGACTTCCCCGCACCGCGCTCGCCCTGATGGAAGGCGCGACGTTGGGTCTTGCCGGCGCGGCGCTGCAGGGGTTTCTGCGCAATCCGCTGTCGGACCCCGCTGTAATCGGCGTTTCATCCGCCGCGTCTCTTGGCTGCGTGGCGGCGCTCTACTCGGGCCTGTCGGCCGTTTTCCCTCTGGCCCTCCCGGTGATGGGCATTGCCGGGGCGCTCGCATGTGTCCTGGTGTTGCAGTTCCTAGCGGGCGGACGAAGCGTGCTGACGCTAATCCTCGCCGGCGTCGCCATTTCCAGCCTCTGTGGCGCGTTGATGTCGCTGGCGCTCAACCTGTCGCCCAATCCCTACGCCGCGAACGAGATCATTTTCTGGCTGATGGGGTCGGTCACGGACCGCAGCCTCGACCATCTGGCGCTGTCGGGCCCTTTCATGTTGGTCGGGTGGTCCCTGCTGGCCTTCTCGGGCCGCTCGCTCGACGCGCTCAGCCTTGGCGAGGACACGGCGGCCAGCCTCGGCGTCGACCTGCGGCGCACACGGACGATGATCGTGTTCGGCGTCGCGACCTGCGTGGGCGCAGGAGCGGCCGTGACAGGCGGAATTGGATTCATCGGCCTCATCGCGCCGCACCTTCTGCGCGGGCTTGTTGGCCATTCCCCAAGCCGGCTTCTTCTGGCGAGCGCGCTCGGCGGCGCGGCCCTTCTCGCCGCTGCTGATATCGTCGTTCGCGTCCTGGCGACGGGTCCCGAATTGAAGCTTGGCGTTGTCACCGCCCTGATAGGCGCGCCCTTCTTCCTCTATCTCATTCTGCGAACGCGGGGCGGACTTGACACATGAGGCTGGAGGCGCGCGGCATCACGGTGACGGCCGAGACTCGCCGGATCGTCGATGCCGCGTCGCTTGGCGTGTCATCAGGCGAGCTTGTCGGCCTTGTCGGACCCAACGGCGCCGGCAAGTCCACGCTGTTCAAGGCGATGCTCGGACTGAGACGCCGATCTGACGGCGGCGTGCGTCTCGACGGCGACGACTTCGATGCGCTGTCGTTGCGCGAACGCGGCCGGCGCGTCGCGTTCCTCCCGCAGGAGCGTCAGGTCGAGTGGCGCTTGCCCGTTCGCGACGTCGTGATGCTGGGCCGCTATCCTCACCAGCGGGCCTTTGGCCGGGCGACGCAAGACGACCACGACGCGGTCGCGCGGGCTCTGGAGGCGGTCGATGGTGAAGGTTTGACGGATCGGCCAATCGCGGTTCTGTCGGGTGGCGAGCGCAGTCGTATCCTGCTGGCGCGGGCGCTGGCCGTCGAGTCGCCGATCCTGCTCGTAGACGAGCCGGTGACGGCGCTCGATCCATACCATCAGCTGCATGTGATGGAGATCCTTCGGTCGAGAGCCCGGGGCGGCGCCGGCGTCCTCGCGATCATTCACGATCTTGCCCTCGCCGCGCGGTTCATGGACCGCGTCGTCCTGATGGACAAAGGACGCGTCGTTGGCGAAGGCCCTCCGCAGGAGGTCTTGTCACCCGAACGGCTCGAGCGGGTCTACCGCATCCGGGCGCTTGACGGCGCGCAGGACGGCGAAAGGTGGATTCTTCCCTGGACGCGCGCGGACGAAGCGACACATCGAAACTGAGCGTGCTCCATCTCAGGACCGGGAGGGGGCGGGCCGGTTCAAAGTGACATGCGCAGTCGTTCTGGCATTGGCTTCAAGCGTCAATACCGGCCTCGGCGCGCGCCGTTCTCCGGGGACCCCCCGCCAAGCTCAAAATTTGCAAAGAAACGGTCGCAAGCGCGGAACATTTCCGGGCGCAAATCTTTGTAGGGTTCAGCCATTCGAAGGAACGAACCCATGCCTGCGTCCAAAACGCCGCCAAAACCCAAAACCGCTGCAGCCAAAGCCGGATCGAGCAAGTCCAAGCCGCGCCGCACGCGCAGAACCAGCCAGCGCGACCCGTTGGCTGTGCAGCTTCTCAAGAAGGACCATCGCGAGGTGGAAGGTTGGTTCGACGAGTACGAACAGCTGGAACGCGACGATGAAAAGCTGGCTTTGTTCACCAGGATCGCGACCGCTCTCAAGATTCACACTATGCTTGAGGAAGAAGTCTTCTATCCGGAGGAGCGGGGCGACGTCGAGGACGACATGCTCGACGAAGCCTATGTCGAGCATGACGGCGCCAAGAAACTTATCGCGGAGATCGAGGCCATGAGTCCCGGCGACGAATACTATGACGCCAAGGTCAAGGTGCTCGGCGAATACATCAAGCATCACGTGAAGGAAGAGGAGCAGCCCGGCGGGATTTTCGCCCAGGCCAAGAAGGGCGAAGAGGACCTCGACGAAATGGGCGAGCGCATGAAGATTCGCAAGCAGGAGTTGTTGGCCGAGATGGCCGCATCCGGGGAAGACGAGGACGACTGATCGACCCGCCTCGGACAGGATTCAATCGAGGCGCAATCCTCGCTTCATTTCAGGTATCCGAGACGCCCCTGTTTCGAAAGCGCGTGGTGGGCGGTACAAGGATCGAACTTGTGACCCCTACGATGTCAACGTAGTGCTCTACCGCTGAGCTAACCGCCCGTTCGCGCGTTCCGCGAGGTGCTGGTAATGCCGCTTCAGGCTGTCGGCGTCAATGCGTCGTTCTCGTATGGCTTCACGCAATCGAGGCGCGCTCGGGGGGGTCGCCTCGAAGGTAGCACCGGACCATTTATTCGACGCGATCGACCATGTAGCCGCGGCCCATCAGGAGCGTGATCACGCTGTCGTTTCCAGCGAGGTGGCCGGCCCCGACCGCGACGAAGACAACGCCGGTCTCGGTCTTGATCAGCGTGTCGAGCGTCGCCGCCCAGTTGCGGTTGCGTTTGACCAGCAGAGCTTCGTAGATTTCCGGTGACTCGGCGAGATCCCCTTCGATCATGATGTTTTCGAGCGTGGCGACATCGCCCCTCGCCCATGCGGCCACCATGTCGTCAAGCAGGGTCGTTTCCTTGTCGATCTCCCGGACGCCTTCCATCAGGTACGCGATCTGAACCGTCTCGGGCAGGTCGGCAAAGAAGAGCAGTTGCTGCTCGACCGTTTCGAACTTCCGAATCTCCCGTCCAGCCGCGCGAGCCTCCGGCTCCAGCGTGCGCTCGACGCCAGAGGTCGGCTCATAGCCCGCCTTGACGATCAGCTGTTCGCTCAGCGCCATGGCCGCAAGCCATGGCCGCATCGTGTCCAGCATGAACATCGGCAGTGACAGCTTGGAGGCGGCGTCGGCAAGCGCGGCGCGGTCTTCGGGCGCAAGCTTGTCGGACAGTTTTTCCGGCGGCACATAGACGCCGAGACGGGAGACGACCTGCATCATCTGGCCGGGGTTTGGATTCACGTCGGTCTCGAAGTAGATGGCCTTCGACGCCTCCAGCGCCCGATCGACGCGCTCGGTCCGCCACGACAGGTCTGGCCGCAGCACATGGACGGTGCCGAAGAGATAGACAGTCGTGTCGGCGTCTCCCGTGCGCCAAAGCGCCGGCCCGGTTTCGACGGGCGCGGCTTCGACAGCATCGGCGATCGAGGGCACGGCGGCCTCGTCGGCCCTCTTGCCGCAGGATGCGACGGCCAGCAAGGCGAGGGCCGTCAGCGTCAGTTTCGCTCGCAATCTCATGACCGCTTCCCAAACAACTCAGTTGCGGCGGACCAGCGCCCGCCCGGCGCCCCCCTCGCGCTCAATCGCCTTGCAACGTTCGAAAGGGTTGGCGCACCCGACAGGATTCGAACCTGTGACCTCTGCCTTCGGAGGGCAGCACTCTATCCAGCTGAGCTACGGGTGCCTGAAGCCAGAGCCTGACGCCAGTCGAGGGTAGACACTAAGGCGCCGGCCCCGCGAATGGAAGCGCGCGTTTGTATGCTCCTGCGATGCGAGGCCTTGGGACATTGCCTTGCGGCGCTGCCGCAGCAAGGCAGTTGCCAGTGATGGGACGGTAATTGTGGCGGGTCAGAGGTCTTCGACCAACACGCCGTCACGAAACGTTTTCGACACGCTGCTGAACGGCACGTTCGGCGCAGTTTACGGCATTTTCAGAAGCTGAATGCGCGGGCCGATCGCGGATGAGGAGCGCGAGCGCTTAACGCCGTCAACGCTTACTGAACTTTCATCGCGGCGCGTCTATCCAGAAGCATCCAGACGGCCCCAGCCAGGATCCCAGCGCCCCCGATGGCGGCAAGGCGCGATCCGCTGAATACAATCGCTTCGGGCGAATGAAAGCCGGTGAAATCGGCGATGCCCTGTGCGCGCCACATCAACGCAGCGCCGAGCAGGATAGGCAGAAGGCTCCACCGTCTCATCCGGGTCAGGAAGAAGGGAACAGCCACACCCACCAACACCAGATCGTAAAGATGGAGAGGCGCCAATGCGATCAACGTCACAGCGGTCAGGCCGATACCCACAACCCCGCCGTCCGTCGAGTCTCTCGCGGTCTTGATGTTGCGACGAAACACGAACAGAAGTATCAGCACGGTCGCCAGCGCAATGGTCATCGCAGGTATCGAACCGATATCGACGCCGGTGGCTTCGGTTGCCAGAATGCGCAGGCCCGTCATCGCCAAAGCAGACGATCCTTGCGGAAACGCGCTGTCGTAGATCGCGACGTTGTGGAGCCAGTCAACCGGCGACCAGATCGAAACAAACAATGCGGGCGCGGCCATCAGGAGGGAGAGGACGGCTGATCCCAAGATAACGTGGATGCTGTTCGGCTGAGTGAGGGCCACGAACAGGATGAACGGTACGCCAATTTGAGGTTTGATGCACAGAATGGCCAAACCAACGATCGCGTAGGCCGATGCGTGACGCGCAATCCCGTAAAGCAGCAAGCTGGCGCCGAAAAACATCAACAGCGACGTCTGCCCGACGGTGATTGTAATCGCCACGCCTTCCAGCGTCGCCATCAGAAACAGCAGAACCGAGAACATTTGGAGATGGGTTGCGCCATAAGGCCAACCAGTCCCACCTTCGGGTGATGCCGCGACTTGGTCTGCCGCAACGCGCGCGCACATCAAGCAGCCCGCAAGCAGCCAAACCAGATTGAGCACACTGAACATCCATGAGGCTGTGGACAGGTCCGCGAGCCCCAGAATCGCTGCGAGCGGGTAAATGTTCGGGGGATAGGTCCAGATTTCCGGAACGTTGCCCTGCAGAATGACGTTCGCGCCAAACGCCTGATAACCCTCTGCGTAGGGGTCAACGCCGCTGTTCCAAAGTTGACCGGCAAGCCAAAAGAAACGCAGATCGTAACCGGGATTGACCCCAGCCTGCGCCATCTTGAAGACCAGGTAAGCCAGCGCAACGCCGCCCATGGCCAGGCAGATACAATGAACGAACAGCCTGCGCGATTGATCTGGCCACGGTTTCATCGCGGGCATCCGTACCAGGATGCGATGGCGTAGCGGGCTTTACCTGCCTGAAAAGATGAGCGTTCCAGGAAGTCTGGAAACATAAATCCATCCACGGAAGCCGCCTGAACTGCATGCGCTGTTTCAGGCATGTCAGCGGCGTCAAAAACACGACCTGCGTTCGTAGGAGAGGGCGGTCGCAACTTGATCGGACGTGTCTCCGTACCCGCCACTGCACTTTTCCCATGTATCCGACGGCGCCTTATGCGGCGCATGAAGCGCGCAAATTGCAAGAGCGAGGCCAGAATCCGGGCTCATAATCATACTGCCAATCGTCTGGTTTGGAACTCTCTCGGCGATCGGGCTCTAAGGACGGACCAATCAAATGGGAACGGAGCAAAATGCGCTCAGCTCACCGCGCCGCATCTCCTTGAGAGCCTTGGTTCCAATTGGAGCGTCGTCTGGATGCGTCGTCTCGGCGAGCGCCAACACTGACGTATGGGCGCTCAATAACGCGGGGCCACGGATTTTCCGCAATCTGCGTTGCAGCGCTTGTTGTCTGGTTCGGCGCGGGTGTTGCTGAATTGTAGTGCGTCGTCAGGCGCGCTTGCGGCGGTTCACTGCCAGCCAGGTTGCTGCAAGCGATGTCGCAGTAAGTCCCGCCAGGGTCTGCACGCCCCACCATGCGAGGCCAACGCCTGCGGCGCGCGAAGCATCTACGCCGAAGGCGCCGAACACCAGAATGAACGCGCCCTCCCGAATACCGAAGCCGCCTACTGAAATTGGCAGCATTGCCGCGAAGGTCACAACGGGTCCGCCAAGAATCGCATCGAGGAACGGATCCCGCGACGAGAACCCGAACAGCAGCAAGCCGATCACCACAAGCGTCAGCAGGTGAATGACCGTCGAGATCGCAATACACTTTACAAGCGGCGCATTGGCCAAGGTCTCGCTGATGGCTTGAGCCGCAACAGACGGAACGCGGAATGCGACAAGAAGCTTGCTCAACCCGGGACCAATACGCCGCCGGGCCGCGAACCCAAGGCCGATAAGGAGAAGCCCGGATCCGCACAGAAATCCAAGCATCGCTGTATGGCCCATTCCTGCCCGCAACGAAGCAAACGGCAAGGTAACCAAAACCAGCAGAACAAGCGCAACGGTTGCGACAAACCGCTCCAGCACCAGAACGCCAATAATCCTGCCCGGCAGGCGCGCCCACTTCAGAAGCACCGCCCCCTTGATGATTTCGCTGCCCACCGCCGTCGGCAGAACCAGCCCGCCAAGATAGCTGAAACTCCAGACCGCGGTAGATGATTGCCACGATAGCGGCATCTGCACCGAAAGAGCCAGCAGCCTCAATCGCAGTCCGGCAAGCGCGATCTGGATCAGGATCAGAGCAATTCCAGATACAACCGCCCAGCCAGGTGCGTCCAGGGCGCTAGAAAGGGCCGCGTTCCAGTCAATGGCGCGCCCAATAAAAGCGATCGCCACTACGGAAAGCAGGATTGGCAGCGCGATCTTCAGTCCGCGATAGAGACCAGCTTTCAGATCGGCCGGCATATGTAGCTCACATGCGGATATGCAAGGTAATCGACCATCTGGTGGACGAACACGCGAAGTGATTTTCCGCGCAGAAGCTCTGCTAGCGCGTCCATCGACCAATAGTGAACGGGTGTTCTGAAATCCATTGCCTTGTCGAGCGCCCATGTGAAAGCGGTCTTGGACGCTGGTCGGTCGGTCAAATCCTTGATTACCAGAACGCCAGTCGGGCTCAGCCTCTTGCGTAATTCGGTGAGCAGGCCGTCAACGGCATTTCGGGGAATGTGGTGAATGATGTCGAGCATGTAAGCGGCGTCGAACTTCTCCTCACCCATCCAGTTCACCGCGTTTTCGGCATGAAATGTCACGTTCTTCAGGCCAAGACGCTCGGCGCTGCGTTTTGCCATCTCTATACGTTTGGGATTGAGATCGAAGCCGTGGACAATCCGGTCCGGATGACTTGCCGCGAAAAACAGGCTGAACAAGCCAAAGCCGCAGCCGACATCAAGTATGTTGCCGGCCGAAGGAAGATACTGCCCGACCTCGTCAAGGAAACGCAGGCGAAGAATCTGGAACCGGCCCCAGCAATATGCCCGAACAACTGGCGATTCGTAGGAGTTGATTATCTCGCGCAGCAGTCGAGTCGAGTCGATATGCGCAGCGCCAGATCCATCCGCGTTCGCCCGGAATCCGGCGCCTTGGCTCGATGAGCCCGACGGACTGGGCGGTGCAGCGGTCTCGATCATTTCCCAAACCTGATTGCTAGCTCAACTGTTGCATGCAAGTTCGCTGCAACTATCGTTCCTTCGGGTGTCGGCCTCTCGGCCTTATCGATCCTTCTCGCCCTTGCGACCCACTTGTCGGCGTCCTCGGCTGCAAGGCGGCAGCCGCCAAGCACGACAGCCTCTTGAGGTAAGCGCCGCAGAGCTTCAACCGAAGACCGGGAGTCTGCAGATCGTAACAGACGCCTTGCGGGGGCTTTCAGTCTGGTTCCTTCTGTCAGAACTTTCAGCCCCGCCCGAGAGTGCGGGGCCGCCTTTTGCCAGTATCTCAACATCAGGCGCTCGTCAGATCTGCGAACCCAATCCGGGCCCAAAACACCCAGACAACCCGCTAAGTGTTTGAAAAAACTGGTGCCGCCTAGGTGACTTGAACACCTGACCCCCGCATTACGAACGGCTCCGGGCGGTATCACCCACTGTTTCCTCTTTATAGCACGCGTGTCAGATTCTGCCAATAAATCCTCGCTCTAGACGCGATTGGCAGCCTCGATGCGTGTCGTGCCGTTTCCTCGAATTACCCCGGATTTGCCTTCAAGGTGCTACTCGGGTGCTACTCCAAAATCGCCTGCTCTCTTTCGGCAGACGCTTGAGCGCAGAAGAGTTTTCAAACGCGATGTTGCAGCGTGTTGTCTCGCGTTGCTAAAACTCGCCGCGAATTCCCTTGTAGAATGCAACTTCTGTCGTCTCGCGAATGCGTGGCTTATTTTCTCAGGGCATTTCGTCGAGGTCGCGCCGTGAAGCTCACCAAACGCACGGTTGACGCGCTGCAGACGCCGGACCAGCGCCACTACGTCTATGACGATGAGCTGAGCGGCTTCGCGCTCAGCTCATCGTCAT
>Ga0163151_10000246_pt1 | contig 96134 bp, 69 predicted proteins | sample OliLakLV19MP5IB2_FD_145596 | JGI IMG/M metagenome (GOLD analysis project Ga0163151, IMG submission 145596) | Freshwater microbial mat bacterial communities from Lake Vanda, McMurdo Dry Valleys, Antarctica - Oligotrophic Lake LV.19.MP5.IB-2 | ecosystem: Environmental > Aquatic > Freshwater >...
CTTCGTCGCACGGCCCACGACGAGCACCTGCTTCGCACGCGTGGCGGCGACATACAGAAGACGGTCTCCTTCCGCGTCGAGATACTTCTGCTCCTCCGCTGCGTGGTTGGCCCAGTCGGGAGGGACGGCCAACACAGTTGATGCCCAACTGGTGTCGGACTTGCGCACGATGGGAAGGAAGCCAAGGGCCCTACGTTTTGACGCTGTACGGAGGATTCTGATGTCGGGCTTGGCGTCGTAGCCACCATTGGGATCCGCGAGAAAGACGACCGCGGCCTCAAGGCCCTTGGCCTTGTGCAGGTTCATCACCCGCACCACGTCCTGACGCCCAGGCTCAAGCGGCCACGACTCGACCTCACTCGACTCCTGCGCGGCATCCTGCAACGCCTCGGCCGCCTCAGCCAACGTGAACCCGGACTCCACCGACGCACGCACCCGGTCCACGGCATGCAATAAATCCCCCGCCTCCACCCCACCGGTTGTCGTCGCCGCCAACGCGAGATAGCCGGACGCGTCCAGGATTCGATCGAGCGCGGCGCCGGCGGGAAGCGCGCGCGTCCACTGGTGCCACTGGCGGAGTTGGGTGAGGGCGCCTTTCACGGATGACGGCGGCCTTGCAGACCAGGCCGCCCTACTTTCGGCAGAACCCGTGGCTCCATCTGAATAGAGACCCAGATAGCCGCCGGAGCGCTTCCAGGAGTACAGGTCGCGATCGCTGAGACCAAACAACGGGCCACGAAGCACGCCGACCAGCGCGACCGAGTCCTGCGGATCGGCGAGCGCCTGCAGGATCTGCGACAACTCACGCACCTCGGCCGACTCGCCAAACGCACCGGCGCCGGCCACCTCAATGGGAATCTGCCGCGCCTCAAGCGCCTCGACATACACCTTCAACGGCTTGCGCTTGCGCGTGAGAATCAGAAAGTCGCCATACCCGCGACGGCCGGCGGCCACCTCGGTGTAAATGTACCGCGCGATGCTCGCGGCTTCGTCGGCAGCAGAGTCGGACGTCAGCGTGAAGAGCGCGGTCGGCGGCCTTGAGGACCAGGCCGCCCTACGTACCGTCACGGGCGTCACACTACCTACGTCATCGGCGGCCCCACCCTCATCGGCCGCCTTAGGTGCCTCATCATCTGCTGCAGCAGCTGACAGAGCCGCGAACGCGGGCGCGTAGGTGTCGCTCGTGGTGGGGAACTTCGTGCTGAATACCTGATTGGCCCAGTCGCACAAGGCGGGCACGGAACGGAAATTGGTCGTCAGCGGCACCACGTTCGCGTCGTCTTCCCCGCCGATGACACGACGCACGTGGTTGTAGATGTCGATGTCCGCCCGGCGGAAGCGGTAGATGGATTGTTTGGGATCGCCGACGACATACAGAACCCTTCGACTCGTGCCTTCGGCACTTCGCTCAGGGTGCTCGCCTTCGGCGAGCAAGAACATGATTTCGGCTTGGAGCGGATCGGTGTCCTGAAACTCGTCGACGAAGATCCAGCGGTATTTGTCCTGCAATGCGCGACGGACGGATTCGTTTTCGCGCAGCACCTTGGCGGTGCAAATCAACAGATCGTTGAAGCTGAGCGTGTTGCGCAGACGCCGGTCGTGCTGCGCGAAGTCGCGAGCCTTGACGAGCAAACGGATACACGGCGCGTAGAGATGACGCTTCCAGGCCTCCAGCCAGGGAGCGACGACGTCGGTGCGGAACTGCTCGTGAAGCGCGTCTACCGTGACGCAGATTGCCTTCGCCTGCTTCTTGTCTGCGCTCCACCACTTCTGCGTCGCCTTGGCCTTGAAGTCCCACATCCGCAAGAGCTCGGCCAAACTCGCGGGCGTGCGACGACCTCGCTGCGCAAACGACCACGCACGCGCGAATCGCTGACTCCTGTCCTGGACATCGCACGTTGTGACTTCGTCAATCACTGCCGGCAGGTGCCGCGTCAGCTCCCTCCAAAACGTGTCCAACGCCGCCCACGCCGCGTCCACGTCGGGAGCCGGGACGTCGTCGGCCGGAAAGTCCACGTCTTCGTAATTACACACGGCCGCAAACGCACCGTCGAGATCCTTCGCCTTGATGCCGGCGTCGTTGAGCAACGCAAGGTCACGGTCTCCGGCCGCTCGCGCCTGCGCCCGGAACTCGCGCCAACTCGCCTCCCGCATCAGCCGCTCATCCACATCGTCCAACTCGGTGAAGCCCGGAGCCACTCCCGCCTCGATTGGGCGCTCTCTTAACAGACGAGCGCAAAAGGCGTGGATGGTGCCTGAGAAGAGGCGCTCGATGTTGGACAGTGCTTCGCGCACACGGACAGCTGCCAATGAGGCAATGGGGCAATGAGGCAATGAGGCAATGTTCGGAGTGTCACGCTGCAGTGCTGCCTCAAGAGCTGATTGGAATCTGCCTCTCAGTTCTGCGGCGGCTTTGCGGGTGAAGGTAACGGCGGCCATGTGGTCAACGGTGTACACGCCGGCGCTGATGCCGGCGGCCATGCGGCGCGCCATTTCGTGGGTCTTGCCCGATCCGGCACCGGCCTCGACGATCAGGCTGGTCGTCAGGTCGGTGACGATGCGGTGACGGGAGGCGGCGTCGGAGAGGATGTCGGAATGGATGGGGTCAGACATAGTGGCGCAGCCTCCGGAAGGACGCGAGCTCAGGCGCGTCGACCTTGGCCTCGGCGCGTTTCAACACCTTCTCCTTGGCGCCGCAGGCCGCGCCGTAGTCGCAGAACTTGCAGTCTTGCTTGTCGTGGGTGTGCACAAAGTGGCCGTGCGCGATGACGTCACGCAGGTCGCTGAGCACGTTGATCACGTCTGCCTTGGGCTGGGCGGCAATCTGTTTCGGATGTTGCTGCCCCTTCGCGCTGGAGAAGTAATAGGTCGCGCCCACCACCTTCGGAGTCTTGTGTTTGGCCGCCTTGAGAATGTCCACCGCGGCCAGGCCGTAGAGCGCGTGCTGCAGACGCCGGCCGCCGGCGAACGTGCCGAGCCAGGCCGGCGCAAAATAGCTGCCGGTCTTGTAGTCGAGGATTTCGAACGTGCCATCCTGCAACTGATCAATCCGATCGATGCGACCACGAATGCGGAAACGTAGGTCGCCGGCCGTGACGATGTGATCGTTGAACGGCGCCTCGAGTGCGACGGGTCTGCGATGGTCGGGGTTGTCGAGCTCTGCACACGAAAACAGAGCAAGATCCTCGAGGAAGTCGCGCGACTCGCGCTCGCCCACCTCGATCGACGGCGGCGGCATCTCCTGCGCGGTGTCGTCGAGCAACTGCTGACCACGCTGCTGCAGCCAGGCATGGTCCGCCTCGCAGGGTGTGCGCGAGTCGTGCAGGCACCGCTGATGGAACTCGGCATACAACTCGTGCAGCAGGCTGCCGCGAATGAGCGGGTTGAGCCAGAGGTCCTGCTCGCGGTCGCCGGATTCAATGGCGCTGACGCCCAGGCCCTTCTCCAGAAAGTGCCGGAAGGGACACGCGGCGGCCTTCTCAAGCTGCGTGGGCGACACGACGCGGCCGTCCTTCGCGAGGTCCAGATCGGATCCAGCTTCAGGCACGAAGCCGTCGTATTCGGTGAAGTTCGCGGAGTCGCGCGCGGCTTCGGCGGTAACACCTTGTGCGAGCGACGGAAACGCCGCGAGCACAGCGTCCCTGCCTACCGACTGTCCTGCCCTCGCCGCCGCCCACAGCCACCATCTTCCTCTGCCCAGCGCGTCGTCTGCGGTCGCGGGCACGGTGGACACGGGTGCGCCGGTCGCGACGTGCAGGTCCTGATAGGTCGCGGTCGGATTGCCGGTCGCGCGGCGGAACGCATGCAGCATCACCCACGAGGCATAGGTGGTGCGGAACTGTCGCAGGTCGCGGCAGGAGTAGCTCAGGTGCACCTGCGCGCCGGGCATGGACATCGCGGTGTCGAGCCGCGCGAGGGTCTGGGTCACGAGGTGCTGGAGCTTGTCGGCGGACGACCGCAAAACGACCTCAGAGGTCGTTTCCGGAAGTGGCGCAGCCGGAAACGACCTCTGAGGTCGTTTTGCAGCAATCGCCGCGCGCTCCTTGTCGAGCAACACCGGGTCTTCGACGGCGGCCGGGAACACGCGGCCTTCTTCGAGGCCGACGATGAACAGGAGCGGGCGATTGGCCCAGGCGGCCTCGCGGAGCTGGCAGATGTGGAGGTAGCCGGGGCGCGGACGGTCGGCGCCGATGTGCAGGCTCTCCACCCGTTCGCGCAGGAAACGCAGCGCCTGGCCGAGCGGACATCGGAAGTCGCCGAGCGCTCTGAGCTCTGCGAGCGAGGCGGCGAGTTTGTTCGCCGCGGCGTGGTCCAACGCACTGGCGCGCGCGGCGGTCTCTTCCACGAACTGGATCGCCGCATCAACCAGCGGCTGCAGGTCTATCTTGTGGTCGTTTCCTCCGGGGCCGGGCGCAGGAATGGTGCCGATGAGTGCGTCCACCCAGTCGGCGAGCGCTTCGGCTTCCTGCGCGGTCCGTTCTCGGTATTCGCGTTCGTCCTCGGAGATGTCCTCCTTCGCGCGGGCGCGTGAGGACGTGGCCAGGCGCGAGAGGGACAGGCGGTAGGTGGCGCGGCCCCAGGCGGCTTCGGCGCGGAGGAGGAGGCGCGCGGCGTGAGAGGCGCTGCCAGCGAAAACGACCTCAGAGGTCGTTTCCGGTTGTTCTCCATCGGAAACGACCTCTGAGGTCGTTTTCGCACCCAGCGTCACGTCTCCGGACTGGAACAGGCGGCGGAGTTTGCCGGCGGCGAAGTCGTCTTCCACCCACTCGATGAGGCCGAGGAGCGCGCGGCCGGGGCGCGTGAGTGTGGCGGGCAGGCCCGTCGCCAGGGTCACGGGCCATTCGTAGCGGCAGGCTTTTTCCCAGAGGAGTGTTGCGTAGCCCTCGCTGGCGCAGGCGATCTCAACTTCGTCCAGCTTGTGGCCGGACTTCAGGATGCGGCGGAACACTTCTTCGACTTCGGATTCGGGGCCGCCGGCTGAAAAGAAGGACGCGGGCTGACCAGATCCGGCGCGGCTTACGCCACGCCCTGCATGCGGCGTGAGCCGCTCACCGGGCATCGATTTTTGTAGCGCGGCCTGGTTCTCAAGGCCGCGGATCTTGTCATTCACGCCCTCGCCGGGCATGGCCGCAAACAGCTGCTCCTGCAGCGGCGACCACGTGACGTCCGGTAGCGTCGTCCAGCAGTCGCTGGCTTTGATCGGGCACCACTCGGTGTGGGCCAGCGCTTCTTCGTAGACCATGGCCTGGTCGCCGAGTTTGTGTGCGGCCAAGTACTGCTCGTAGGCCTCAAGCAAGGCGCATAGTTCGGCGTGTTTTTGGGCGGACTCAAATCCGTCTGCCTTGAGGTCGGTCGCGCGGATGCCGGCCGCTCGCAACTCACGTAAGGTGGACCACAACGCCATCGCCATCCGCGGCTCATGCGCCAACGGGCGGAAATAGGTGTGCGCCTCGGGCAGTCCCAACAGAAGGCGCATGATGAGCGCCGGGCCAAGCTGCTCCTCGGACGGGTCAATCCCCCGCTCGATCAGATACGGTGCGCCCATCCGCAGCGCAATATCGAGCGGCGTGACGAATCGGAGGTTCGCCCAGTCGGTGCCTTCCAGCACCAGCCGGTCGCCAAGCGTGCGGCCGATCCCGTGCGTGGGCACAAAGACCCACTTCGCGCGCGTGGGATGCGCTTTGCACAGGGCAACGAGGTGATCGGCGAAGGACTCCATTGCGAAACTGCCGCAATCATACGCGTGGGGTCTGACAGGGTGGTTCCTTCGCGTCCTGATCGCCTCTGGAGGCACGGAGGCGCCAGCCGCGAGGATGTTCGGCCCGGCCGCGCTGAAGCGATCGTCGCCGTCGGTCAAACGTACTTCGTCATTCAGACGCGGCGACAGGAATTGAGCGACCAGGAGATCGAGGCACAATGTCGCCTGCAGCTTCGAGTCGAGATGAAGCAGCACAACACCCAACTTGCCGACGCAGCCAAAGATGCGGCCTCGGCGCTCAGGACATCCACACACGAAAGGGCCTCAGAAAAAGCCGGCAAATTCTTGACCACATGGGCAGCACCGAACTGGCCGCCAATCTGTTTCGCGCGACCCAGGCCGAGGACAAAATGCGCCGCGAGAGGATCGTGGGAAAGGCCAAGGCCAACACTGCGCACCGGGACGTTGGGGCCAAGGTCCGCCAGACGATCAAGGAACTTGGCGGCACGATGCCAGAGGAACTGCCAACCGCAGAAAGCATCAGACGGTTGGCACCACGGGTGCGCAAGGCCATTGCGACCGCGTCGCCGCGCGAATGCCGGCCGCGCCCAACTCGCGAATCGTGGTCCACAGAGGCTCGCCCAGTCAGTAACCTCGAGCACCAGCCGGTCACCGAGCGTGCGGCCGATCCCGTGGGATGCGCCTTCGCGTCCTGACGCCCCGCGAGCTGGCACGACCTTCTCGCGTGACGACCCCCACCGACGATGCTACCGTCGTCCGAGAGTAATCCCGTGGCTGCTAGAATTCAGCCATGGCTGCAAAGGAGCGCCCTCTGAATCCACGTGACCCCCGAGAGGAGCCGGCATATCCCCTGGCTGAGGCGGCGCGATACCTGCGCCTGCCCAGCGCGACGCTTCGTGCGTGGACACTCGGACGTGGCTATCCCACGGCTACAGGGGGGCGCCGGTTCCGTCCGTTGATTCGTCCTTCACGGGGGCAACCGCCAGCGCTGTCCTTTTGGAATCTCATCGAGGCACATGTGTTGCGCGCCCTTCGAACCGAGCACGGCGTTTCACTCAAGGAATTGCGACAGGCTCTGGAATACGCTGAGCGCGAACTGGGCATTGACCGCCTGCTGCTCCGCCAGGATCTTCGTTCAAAGGCGGGCCAGATTTTCCTGGAACGGTACGGCCAACTGATCAACCTTTCAGCCTCGGGACAGCTTGCGATGCGCCAGGTCCTCGATCAACACCTCAATCGCGTGACCTGGGATCGGGCGAAGTTCCCAATTCGACTTCACCCGTTCGTTTCGGGCGACTCGGTCACCGAATCTCGCGTCATCGCCATCGATCCGGGAATTGCTTTCGGGCGGCCGGTGCTGATCGACTCCGGTATCTCAACCGCAGCCATCGTGGCGCGCATTGACGCGGGCGAACATCCCACGGCCGTCGCGGCCGATTACGGAGTGACGGAAGCCGACATCACAAACGCGATCCTGTACGAGCGGGCGGCTTGAGTGTTGTCTTCTTCACGGACCGTGACCTCGGCCTCCAGTTTCCGCACGCCCTGCGCACCGCAGGGCTGACCGTCGAGCGCCACACCGACCACTTTCCGCCAGCGTGCCCGGATGATGTGTGGCTCCGCGAAGTGGCCAGACGAGGATGGATCGCCGTAACCCACGACAGCCGCATCCGATACAAACCGAACGAACTTGCAGCAGTCGTTCGTCATAAAGTGAAGCTGCGTGTGCTCGTCGGCAAGGCACCTTACCCAACCATCGCCGAGTCGTTCGTGGCGACCCTGCCTCAGGTGCATGAATTCCTTCGGGCACACACGCCGCCGTTCATTGGAAAGGTCTACCGAGCCACGCCTGCTGAGTTGGTTCGCGACCCAACCGCAGCCGGGCGTGTTGAGCTCTGCTATCCGAAGACGGTCGCGAATCCTTGAGCCCGGAAGCCCACTACGAACTGACCACAGTCGACCCGTTCCACACGCCCTCCCCCACAAGCTCGGCGGTCGCCGGGCGACAACACCGGCAGCGTAAACGTGATGGCAGACGGCTCCTTCGCCGTGGACTTCGGGTCGGGCAGCAGATGCCGGCGCAGCACTTCGTACGCCTGGCGCTGCCACTTCCACAGCTTCGTATCGACGCCCTGCACGTGTTCGCGATACGCCGTCGCGCCAAGCCCACGATCGCGAGGACTGCGGAAGATGCCGCTGCCATTCATGGCCTTCAGCGCATTCTCGAGCGCCTGGTTCAGCAGGCTGTCGGCTTCGGTCAGCGTGCTGCTCGTGCCCGGGGCGCCGGGTGCTTCCGCGTACCTGCCAATCAACTGCGGCCTGGGCTCCCCCTTGCGAAGCTTGACGCCGGTCGTCAGGTCGCGGATGTCGTCCACCACGAGAAGGCCGGCATAGAGGGCGTCCCACACGCGCAGCTATCGGAGCTCGGCGGCCGCAACCCGCCTGCCGGTCCCCCGGAGCACGGAAGTCATGTCTCCCCGCTCTTTTTCTGTGGGGCGCCGCAGCAGCCGATGCAGTCCCTGCTCGTTGGCGTAATAGCGGCTCATCATGGAACTGGCCTCTACGCCCAGCGTGCGATGGATGATGGCGTTGATCACAGCGTCGGCAGCCAGATGCTCGTCGGGCGAGACCGCGGTCACCCGGTCGGTGTGCCGCAACAACACGTGCAGGAATTCGTGGCAGATGACGGCCTTGACCTCGGCCTCGATCTGGCAATGCGCGCTGACGAACTTCAGGTTCACCAGCCGGCGCGGCGTGTCCTCGCAGGTGACCGCCAGCGTCGGCACCGATTCGGTGAACTCCACCGACAGAATCTTAAGCACGGCCCTGACGGCCAGCGGATTCTCGTCGATCAACTCCCGGAAGATGTTGTGAAACTCGCGAGGCTTCATGCGTAGAACCCTCCGGCCTCGAAGAGCGCCACACGCCGCGTGAGGCTGGGGCGCGTCCACAACACGGGGCGGGCCGGGTCGTACAGCCACGGCGTGCACAGGCCAAGAATCAGCACCAGGCGCAGGCCGTCGAGAGCCAGCAACTCGGACGCCTGTTCAACTGGCTGGTTCGGTTCGAGGTGACACAGCCGCGGGCCGACCGGCAGAACCATGGATGCCCGGGCATCTTCCTCGTCCTTGAATCCGCAGACCTTGAGCCACCCGTACGCCCACGTGAGCGGAGACTTGCGCCCGAAGTCGATGGCGACCCGCAGGACGCACGGGCAGCGCACGCCTTCCGAATCGTTGTCGAGCAAGGTCGCAAAGACCCGCTCCGTCCGCGTCCGGCTGTGCGGCCCGCCGCTGTTGCACCACAACTCGGGGGTCATGCCAGCCCCGCCTCGCGAAACACCGAGACCCACCGGTTGAATTCCTTCTCGAACTCGGCCGCATGCGTGACGACGATGCTGTTGAGCAGGCAGTAGTAGAAGAGCTGCCGCGCCCGGTCGCGACGAGCGGGGGGAAGCTGCGCCACCAGCGGACCGAGCACGGAGAGTTCAGGGTGCGTCGTGCCCTGATCCCTGAGCCGTTCCTGCCAAGAGACTTTCCCATCGACCGAAAGCAGCGGTCCTGCGAACCGGCCCAGATCGTTGACCCCGTCGGCGCCAATGGGCAGTCATCCCTCGACCGCCGCCGGATAGGCCGCCAGCGCAAATGCCGCAGCGCGTTCCTTCGACTCGTTCGCCAGCAACTGCTCCACGGCCAACGTGCCCGTGTCGTTGTCTGGGCAGTTGTCAAGCAGGAGCTTCGCCTTGCGATCGAGTGCGCGCTCCAGGTGGAAGAGATGGGTAGCGCAACTTCGTGAGTGGCAGGCCCTGGATGCGGCGTTCGTGCACCAGCGAGAACAGCCGATTCTGATGCTCGGGCTTGCAGCGGCTGATTTCGTCGATGAGCACCGACTCGGCGCCCCAGATCGTCGCCGGCGTTTCAAGAAACCGGATGGTGGTCTTCTCGGGGTCGGGATAGGGAAAGCCGACGAGGTCATCGAACGAGATCAGGCTGGCGTTGCAGTGCCGATGGTCCAGGCCCAGGGCTTCGCTGATCGAATTGAGCAGGAAGGTCTTGCCCGTGCCGCTGCGGCCGATGAGCAGCAGTGGGCCTCCGGTCACGAGGGCCGCAAGGATGACGAGTTCCTGCTCGTCGAATCCATAGGCGCCCAGCGCGGCCAGACGACTGGTGATCGCGGTGTCGGTCGTCATGCTCATCTCCCCCGGCCGTGCCGGGCAGGAATTAGCACCGTGGCGATTGCCGCTCGGTTGCTGTGACGTCGTCGGGCCTGTCCCCTCGGTCACTCTGGATAAGTCCCGCGTATCAGCGGGATGCGCGGATTCTATCTAATGTCATCTACATATGTCAATGCGTAGATTGTTGTCTGTCAGTCGACTGCTGCTCCCGGGCCTGATCCTTCATTCTCTCGGTGCCGGCGACGGAGGCGCTTGATGCCAACTCCCGAGCCATGGCCTCGTCGGATGCGCTTTGCGCAGCGAGGACAGTTGGTCGGCGAAGGACGAGCTGGCACGATCTTCTCGCGTGACGACGCGCGCCGACGATGGTAGCGTCGTCGTCAGAAACTGCCACGTCAAGAGGTGAAGACGTGGCGGATTTTGCAAAGCGGATTCAGACACGGCCTGAATTTCGGTGCGACCTTTGGGCATGACACATGCTGCTGTCCCTGATGATTCGGAGGGACAGATGGCAGAAGTGGCGGAGAGAGTGGCAAAACTCGAAGAACAGTTCGAGGTGGTGAATCAGAGCCTGATCGACGTCAAGGCGTCGCTCGTGCGCGTCGAAGGTCAGATCGACGTTGGACTGACCGAGATGCGAGGCGACATGTACGCCGGCCTAACCGACGTCCGACACGAGATGCGAACGGGCTTTGCTGACGTCAAGCAGTCCATTACGCGCATCGAAACCCGGCTCGATGTTGGACTCAGCGAGGGCCGAGGCGAGACACAGACCGGCCTGGCCGATGTCCGAAGCGAAATACAGACCGGCCTGGCCGATGTCCGAAGCGAAATACAGACCGGCCTGGCCGACGTCCGAAGCGAAATACAGACCGGCCTGGCCGACGTCCGAAGCGAAATGCAGACCGGCCTGGCCGACGTCCGAAGCGAAATACAGACCGGCCTGGCCGACGTCCGAAGCGAAGTGCAGACCGGCCTGGCCGATGTCCGACATGAAATGCGAACGGGCTTTGCTGACGTCAAGCAGTCCATTACGCGTATCGAAACCCGGCTCGATGTTGGACTCAGCGAAGGCCGGAAGGAGACAAAGACGCAGTTCCGCTGGCTGATGGGCGGCATCGGCGCAGCATCCCTGACGATCCTCGCCGCCATTCTCTCGGCCGTCTTCACGCTGCGCGGGTAGCGCCGAGAATCAGAGAGAGCGGAGGAAGGCGAGCAGGGCCTGGAACTCGCGCGCGGACATCTGGTCGGCGCCCCGGCGCGCCAGGGAGGCTTCGGCACCGTGCCGCCGGATGGCCTCTTCGAGTGTCGCCGCCGATCCGTCGTGCAGCAGGGGACGCCGCAGCCTCAGGCCCCACAACGCCGGCGTCCGAATTTCGTCGGCTTGCCCGGCGCCCTGGACAATGCCGTCACCCGTGCCCACATCGTGCAGCAACAAGTCGGAAAACAGCGCCACGGGTTTGCGATCGAACAAGGGATTGATGCTGGGCCCGGTCATCAGCACGGGCACATGACACGTGGCACACCCGATTGACGTGAACAACGTCTCGCCCAGTGCGGCATCCGCAGAAGGGGCCCCGCGTTGAACAGGCGCCAGCAGCTTCATGAAACTTTCGAAGTTATCCACGCCGCGGCGACGAGTGCGCGGATCACGAACGTCTTCGGGATCCGGAATGGGATCACACAGCCGCATCTGCGCCGCACTCACACCCACAGCCAGTTCCTGGGGAAACAGGTCGTTGGTGATGCCCATTTCGTTGCGATAGGCATCGGCCCCGAACGTGAGCAACGTGGCGTGTTGCGCCTTCCAGCCGAATCGTCCCACCCGGTTCTGCCCTGTGCCGATGTCGCGCACAACCGCAGCGCGGCCACTCACGCCATCACGGTTGCGGTCAAACGGATCGGCGAGCGCGAGAATGGTGTCGTCTGGAATGGCCTCCACCAGCCCCGCGCCAAACAACGGGATGGGCACCCGCCTGGCCATCACCGTCGTCTCGGCGGGCAGCACAGACTGGCACTGGTGATTGGGAATCGAGAACAAATGAAACAGCGTCTCGCCGGAAGGGTCGAGGGGCACGAACTCACCCGCTCGTCCGGTGGTCGCCGCGCGAATTTCGGCGACCGGTGACACCCCACCAATGGCAGGCACGTTGTGACACGCCGCGCAGCTCGTGCCGTTGAACGCAGGCCCCAGCCCTTCCTCGGCCGTTTCCACTTCCAGGAAGTCGTCGAGGCCCATGCGAAAGAGCTCGAACTCCGCGGCGGTGATCCCTGGCAGTGGATCGCCGGGTTGGGTTGTGCGTTGCAGTGCCGCCACCCATGACGCACTGAACAAGACGGCACACAGGGCAACGAGGCTCGCGAACTTGGAACGACTCATTTGGTCACCACAATGACGCCACGCATGAACGCGTGCCCTGCGCCGCAGGTGTGGGAGCACTCGAACGTGTACTTGCCGGCGGCGGTGGGAGTGAAGACAACGGTGGCTTTGCCCTTGCCGCGCTTGGGCACCTCAATGTTGATGTCGGTGCCGACGATGCGGAAGCCGTGGGTGGTGTCGTCACTGGTCACGCGGAGCTCGAGCCGAGTGCCCACGGTGGTGCGAATCTCGGACGGGGTAAACGCAAACCGCTCGGCACTGATATCGATCACTTTCGCGGGCGACTGCGACCCGGCACACGCGAGGAGAAGAAACAAGGCGATACGCATCAGAACCACCATCCCAGGCCAACGGCGAATGTATTGGGTGCGGTGATCGAGACACTTCGATTGCGCAACACCGTGTAATCGAACTTGACGGCAATGTCGGCGTCGGGCCAGTACGTGACGCCCATCACCCACGCCGTGCGGTCGAACTCCTTGAGCGGCAGGTAGCCGGGCGCCATGCGGAACTGCGTATCGACGTCTTCGTACCGCACGAACGCGCCGATGTCTCCGAACCTGGCGCCCGACACCACGCGATATCCAGCTTCCACATAGGCGCCGCGCATCGTCTTGGCCACGTTCGGGTCGATGCCGATGGTGCGGCCCACCGCGTCGTTGAGGTCGGGCGTGTTGTCGATTGACACTTGCGCCGCCTGCGCGCGCAGGTCGAGACGGCCGCGCGAGTACCGGGCATCGGCCTCGACCAGGTGCACCGGCACGTCGAAGCGCGGGCGAAATTCGAATCCCGACTTGCCGGTCCAGAAACTGGTGCCCACCGTGAGGCCACGGGTGCCGACGTATTCCACACGGCCAGTCGCCGCCACTTTGCCGAGGTTGGCGCGGCTGCCCTTCTGCCGCCCATCACGCAGCCCTTCTTCGGCCGTGAACCGAGCGGCGTTGAGCGGCGCCATCAGGAACGCACGATACCGCCAGCCGCGGCCCAATTCGCCATGCGCCCCGACACCGACGTCGAACCACGTGGTGGGAATGATGGCGGTATCGAGGAGGGGACGTTCCACGCCGTAGAACACGGGCGGCTCATGCCGCTCGTTGATGATGCCCACCGGCACCAGCATCATGCCGGCGCGAATGTTGAACGAGCGCGACAGCAGGAAGTCGATGTAGGCCTGCTCAAGTTCGAGTTCCCCGGCGTCCTCGAACCCCTCGACAAACGCGTGTGCTACTTCAAGCTCGCCGACAAACCGGAGGCGATCACTGTACCGGTGCGTGACCAGCAGCACGAATCGATGAAAGTCCAGTTCCCCGTCGAGAAACTGGGGCTTGTTGTAGTGCACCTCCATGTAGCCCGACAGCAGCGTTTTCGGCTCTGGAGGCGCGGCCGCGGCTGCCGGCGCTTGGGTCTGGGCGCTGGCGACACTGGCGAAGAGGAGGCAAATTAGAGTGGCAATTCGTGTATTTTGAAGCATCAAAACGTCAATATTGATGACTCAAAACGTCGGCCCTGTCAAGTGCGGCCGGATTCGGTCTCTTGACGATCGGCGTCGTTCAGGCCTAGAGTGCCCATGAGCTGATGCGAGCCCGCCGCGTTATTGCCTTCGTGCTTCTGACCGCTTTCCTGAGCGGTTTTTCGTTGCCGTGGCTCGCCACCGACCACCGGTTCAACGACGACGTCGACGGCGAGTTCATCGCGATCGGGTCGTGGTCAGACGCCGCTTCGCTTGCCGACGCAGACCTCGGAACCGAGGACCACTGCCTGGCGTGTCACTGGCTCCGTTCGATTCGCACCGCGTCGCGGCCTGCTGCGGCGGCTCCCAACCAGCTCGTCCTGCTCCAGACCTCGCCAGCGGCGTTTGGTCCGAGTCCGCGCACGGTCGCGGTGCCGGTGGCCGGGGCCCGCGGTCCTCCAGCTGCGGCCTAGCCCCGCTTCTCCCCCTAATTTAATTTCGGTTTCATTCGGCACGTGTGTGCCGGTCAGGCAGGTATGTATGCGTGTAATTTTCGCTCGTCTGAGCGTTTCTGTCGCTGTGCTCGTGGCGCTGGCTCAGCCCTCGTTCGTGTTCGCCCAAGCCACCGGAGGCACGATTACCGGCACGGTCACTCTTGAACGTACCGGTGCGCCGTTGCACGGCGCGACGATTGTGGTGATCGGCGCGCGCCGGACGACGACCACGGGCGAGCTGGGTGTGTTCGAGATCACGAATGTGCCGCCGGGCACATACGAGGTACTGGCCCAGCGCGAGCACTTCTCTGCGGCGCGGCAATCTGTGACGGTGGTCCCCGGCCAGACCGCCACGCTGGCGTTCCAGTTGTCGATTGAAGCCGTGCACGAGGAGGTCACCGTCACGGCGAGCGCGTCGGGCTCAGCGACCACGTTTGAGGCGTTCAGCGCGATCACCAGCCTTGATGCCGTCGAACTCGCCAAGAACATGGGCGGCACTCTTGCGGACGCGCTGGCGGCCACTCCGGGTGTGGCGAAGCGATCCTTTGGTGCGGGCAATGCCAGGCCCGTGATTCGGGGCTTTGACGGCGACCGTGTCCTCATCATGCAGGACGGCGTCCGCACGGGAGATCTCTCAAGTCAGTCGGGCGACCACGGCGTCTCGATTGCCCCGGGCGGTCTCGAGCGACTGGAAGTGGTCAGGGGGCCGGCCACGCTGCTGTATGGCAGCAACGCGATCGGGGGCGTGGTGAATGCGATCACCCCACAGGATGCCTTCCGTGCAAGCCCGTTCACCGGACTGCTTGGAGGGGTGACCACTGAGGCAGGAAGTGCGGATGCATCACTGGGCGCCAATGGCAGTGTCCAGTACGGTCGGAACGGCTGGACAGTCTGGGCCGGCGGCGGCTCCAGGCGCAGCGGCGACTATGAGACGCCAACCACCTCCGTCTTCAACTCCGGCAGCCAGCTGCAGAGCGGCCGGTTTGGATTCGGGCACTCGGGCGCACGCCGGTTCTTCAGTGTCAGCGGGTCGGTTGAAGACAGCCGGTTTGGCATCCCATTCGCCGGATTGTTTGAAGGTGAACCCGACGCCGAAATTGATATCGATGCGTTGCGCCGCGACATTCGGGTGGACGTCGGCGCGCGCAACCTGGCAGGCAGCGTTCTGGATGCGGCGAAGGTGACCGTGGCCTACACCGACTATTCCCACAACGAACTCGAGGTGGAAGACGGCGTGGAAAGCATCGGCACGGCGTTTAGCAACAATACGTTGACGGCCCGCGCAGAACTCGAACAGAAGCGCCGTGGGCGCATCACGGGCCGCCTGGGGGCAGAGGTCGTTCATCGCGACTTTACCTCGGTGGGTGCAGAGGCCCTGGCGCCGGCCGTGCGGCAGTGGTCGCTGGCGGCATTTGTCTATGAGGAAGCGGTCTTTGACGGCTTCCGCCTGCAGTTCGGCGCCCGCGGCGAGCGCAACACCTACGCCGCCGATCCGCGGTCAGCAGAAGCGCCGGTGGAAGCGCCGGAGGTGCGTGACCGGTCGTTCAACGCGTTGTCAGGCTCGTTCGGCCTCCACGCGGACATTGGTGCAAAGAGCGCGTTCGTCGCGAACCTCAGCGCGGCATCGCGGACGCCGGCGCTGGAGGAGCTGTACAACTTCGGTCCCCACATCGGGAATCTCGCGTTCGAGGTGGGAAACCCCGATCTCGATGTGGAACGCACATTGGGGCTCGACCTCAGCCTCCGCACTCGCGGCTCGAAGGCGCAGGGCGAACTCAACGTCTTCGGGTACACCATCGGCAATTTCGTGTACCTGGACTTCACCGGCGCTGAGGAAGACGGCCTGCGCGTGGCCAACTACCAGCAGGCCGACAGCCGCTTCATCGGCATGGAGATCTCCGGCGAGTGGCAGGCACATCCGTTGCTGCACGTGCACGGAGGTGCCAGCTACGTGCGCGCCACGTTGACCAACACCGATGAGTTTCTTCCGAGGATTCCGCCATTCTCGGCGCGGGTGGAACTCGAGATTCCCTGGAACCGGTTCACCCTGAGCCCCGAGGTGGTCTTCACCGCCGGGCAGACGCGCGTGTTCCGTAACGAAACCACCACCGACGGCTCGACCATCGTCGGACTGGGCGCCACGTACTTGTTCGGTGCCAGCCACGCGACGCACGCGCTGGCGCTGAAGGCGTACAACCTGACAAACAAGGAGTACCGCCTCCACAATTCGCTGATCAAGGACTTTGCCGCGGAAATGGGGCGCGGGGTCAAGCTGACCTACTCGGTCAAGTTCTTCTGAGTGCGGCCGTCGGTCACCACGATGACACCGCGCAACATGTCCATGCCACAGCTGAACGCCAGTTCTCCCGGCGCGCGCGCCGGGAGACGAATCGTGATCCGTTGGTTCAGCGGCAACGCACGTTGAATACCCAACGCTGGAATGAGCACATCGGTGCCGCAGGTCTCCGCCACGCGGCGGATGAACACGAGATCGACGGGTTGATGGGCCGGCACGGTGAGCCGCGCCGGACTCAACCCGGTGGCCGTGATTTCGATCACGCGGCGAGCCACGGCAGGCTCATCGGCGTCGCGGCCGCGCGCAGGTGCTGTTGCCGGTGCAGCTGCAGGTGCCACCGGCTGCGGCCAGCCCAAACGGTCTCGTTCGGCGCGCAGGAAAAAACTGCCGGTGCCAACCACACGTTCACCCTCTGACACGCCCGATCGCACGTCCACCTGATCGCCGGACGCATCGCCAAGCACCACCGGGCGCTCGACGAACGTGTGGGGCTGCCCGGGCACTTCGACATACACGACCGAGACGGGCCCAAGCGTTTGCACCGACGCCTTGGGCACCCTTGCGTGAGGCACCGACGCAGACCCCGCGATGGTGGCCACGGCGAACATCCCGAATCGCAAGGCGGCATCAGGGTTGCCCACCTCGATGCGCACACGCGCCGTCCGTGTGTCTCGCGCCAGTTCAGGGTCGATGTACGCCACCCGGCCAGTCCATTGGCGGCCCGCAAAGGCGTCGCTGGTCACGGTCACCGACTGGCCGATTCGCACGGGACCGAGGTCGCGCTCGAACACATCGGCCATGACCCAGACATGACTCACGTCGGCCAGGGTCAGGAGCGAGTCGGCCTCTGCGACGTTCTGACCCGGGTTCACGGCGCGCCGAACAACCACGCCGCTGGCGGAAGCGCGAACGTCGATCACCTCGGGCGCGGCTGCGCCGGCCGCGATGGCCGCCAGACCCGCGTCGTCCAACCCGAGACGCGCGAGCCTGGCGCGCGCCGTGTCGACCTCGGTTGAGGCCAACACGAACTCGGCCTGCACGGCCTCGGCTTCTTCCTGACTCGCCGCGCCGATCTTCACCAATTGTCGCGTGCGCTCCAGCCGCCGGCTGACGGCATCAAGCGCCGCACGGCCGGTCAGCCACCGGCGCGCTTCATCCGTGAGTTCAGGACTGCGAAGTCGCGCCACCGGTGCGCCCTTGACGATGGCCTGGCCAAGCACGGCCGAGACGGAGACGACGGTGCCGCTGACAATCGGCGTGACTTCGACGATTCGGTACGCGTCGGGTTCCACCACGCCAGGCACCCGCAAGGCGCTGCCCTCAGTTGACGAGGTCACCGGGGACACACGGATGCCCGCGCGGCCCACGGCGTCGGCGGTCAGGACGAGCGTTTGGCTGACGGCGGGAGACTCTGCTGTGAGCGGGGTCGTCGCGGCCGGCGCCAGGGCGGTCTCCGGCTCATGTGGCGACCGGTCAAGAAACACGTACATGCCCACCGCACCCGCCAACACCAGCCCCAACCCCAACGTGATTCGCGCCATCATGATGCCACCCCCAACGCGCGCAACACGGCCGTCCGCGCGTCAATCACTTCCTTCATGGCGGCCGTGAAGGCCGACTGCAAGTCCAGATACCGACGTTCTTCCTCGATGACATCGAACAACGTGCCGCGACCCAGGTCGAACGACTCGCGCACGACGGTCAGGTTCCGTTCGGCCAGATCCATCAGGCCGCCGCGATACAGGCCCAACGTCGCAGCCGCCGCCCCTTCACGAATGCGAGCGGCGTCGATCTCGGCCGTGGCGTCCAGACGTCGTGCGGCCACGCGCGATTCGGCTGCGCGCGCCATCGCGCTTGCGGCGGCAATCGCGCCCTGTTGCCGGTTGCGCCAGGGCAGCGACACGGTGACGCCCAGCATGCCCTCGTGCATGCGGCCGCGGTCGGCGGCCAGGTCGAGTTGCCTGGTCATGTAGGCCGCATACACGCCCAGGTCGAAGCGCGCGTCGCTTCGGGCGCGCGCGCCCTCGGCCTGCGCGCGAATGACATCGAATTCCAGAACCCGGATGTCGGGCCGGGTCGCCAGCGCGTCGGCGAAGGCCCCCGTTGGCGCGGCTGGAAGCGACGCGGCGACGATGTCGAGAGGCAGTGCCAGGCGCAACGGCGCAGCACCAGGCAGGCCGACAACGGATTTGAGCACCGCCAGACCCTGGTCAACCGTGGCCTGCCACATCAGCACGTCGGCCTGAGCGCGACGCCATTCGACGTCGGCCAGATCGCGGTCAAGGGGCCTCGCCGCGCCGGCGTCCACTCTGGCCGCGAGCAGGTCGAGGCGCGATTTCGAGAAACGCGCGCGCCCGTCGGCGATTTCCAGCTGGCGCACCGACGCGAGCACGCCGGTCGCACGGTCTCGCACCACGGCCGCCCACTCGCGCACCTCGTCCTCAACCTGCGACTCAGCCTGATGCACGAGGGGGTCGGCGGCCGTCACACGGGCATTGCGTCGAAACAAATCGAGTGGCCACGACATGCCCAGCAGCGTCTGGGTTTCGAGACCCCCGAACTGTTCGCGCCGTTCGACCGAGGCGCTCGGGTTGGGCCTCAATGCCGCCTGTTGCCGGTCGCCGGCTGCCGCGTCGATTCGCGCGCGCGCGGCCGCCAGAGCCGGCGCACGTTCCATCGCCAGCGCCACCAGTGCGTCGATGGTCAGCCCTTCCTTCGCGTCCAGGTACTGCGCCGCGCGGTTCGGCGGCGGCTGGGTCGCCTGCGCGCGGGCCACGCCGGGCAGACCGGCCAGCATCGAGGCACAGACAAACAGGGCACCACGGCTGAAGATCACGTGAGTCATCGGACTTCTCCATCAAAAGTGGCGGTCCGTCGTCCGCCTGGTCCCTGCCATTCAACGGTCCACCGCCAGGTGCCCGCCATGCTGAACTCGGCTGAGCCGTGGAACCGGCCTGGCCCGGCGCCACTGACGGCCACCGGGGCGGCCATCACCATTCCCGGCATCGTCATCAGCGCAGAGACGCGGACGTCAGTGACGAGCGCAGGCTCGCCGGTGGAGGCGATGCGGAACTCCAGCCAGAACGGGCTGCGGCCCTGGGTCAGCCCGACCTGCCCTTCGTCGGCGAGCAGCCGAATCTGCGTGTCGGCAACTGTCTGGGTGTGGAGAACCCTGAGGTTGGCGGGCGCGACGGTTCCGCGGCCGAAGGTCCACCACCCGGCCACAGCCATGAGAGCGACGAGGACCGCGCCGCCGAAATAAAGACGTCGGGTGTCTATTTCAGCGAAAAAGACACCCGACGTCTTGTTCGGGGTTGGGGCCTCGGGGGGCAGGTGCCGCGACCGCAACCAGTAAAAAATCACCGGCGTCACAATCAGCACGTGCAGCAGCGACGACACCATGCCGCCCAGCACAGGCGCGGCCAGCGGCTTCATGACTTCCGCGCCTGGGCTCGTGCTCCACATGATGGGGATCAGCCCGGCGACTACGGTCGAGACCGTCATCAGCTTGGGGCGCAGCCGAAGCAGGGCGCCCTCCATCACCGCCGCCCGGAGCGTCACGCGCGTCAACACGCCGTGGCCGGCCGACGTCGCACGGGCCACCGCGTCTTCCAGGTAGATGACCATCACCATGCCGGTCTGCACCGCCGTGCCGAAGAGCGCGATGAACCCGACCCAGACGGCCACCGAGAAGTTGTAGCCAAGCGCCCAGACCAGGAAGACGCCTCCGGTCAGTGCAAACGGCACGGCCAGCAGCACGTGCGCCGCCTCAGCCACGGAGTTGTAGGTGAAGTAGAGCAACACGAAGATGACGATGAGGACCAGCGGCAGCACGAACAGCAAACGTGCGCGCGCACGTTCCTGGTTCTCATACCGGCCGCTCCAGCCCACGAAATAACCAGCCGGCATCGTCACACGCTCGGCCACCAGACGCCGCGCCTCTGCCACGAAACTTCCCACATCGCGCCCCTGCACATTGAGGAGCACTGTGGCGAGCACCAACCCGTTCTCGGCGGCAATCATCGACGGGCCACGGGCCGATTCGATGGTGGCCACTGCCGCAAGCGGCACCTGCTGCCCAGTGGGGGTCATGACCGGTGTCTGGCCCACGCTGGCGGGGTTGGCCCTGAACTTCTCGGCCAACCTGACCCGAATCGGGTAGCGCTCCCGGCCCTCAATCGTCATGCCCACGAGCGTTTCGCCGATCGCGTACTCGATCACCTCCTGCACGTCGGCCACCGAGAGGCCGTAACGCGCGGCCGACGCGCGGTCCACGCGAATGTTCAGATACTGTCCGCTGGCCACCGGTTCCGGATACACATTCGCGGCGCCGGGGACGGCACTCAGCACCGCGGCAATGTCGCGCGCGAGGCGATCGAGTACATCCAGGTCGGCGCCAAACACCTTGACACCAATCTCCGACCGGATCCCGGTGGACAACATATCGATGCGATTGATGATGGGCATCGTCCAGATGCTGGTCACCCCGGGCAACTGGACGGCGCGGCTCATCTCGGCGCGCAGCGACTCGGTGGTCACGCCGGGGCGCCACTGATCGCGCGGCTTCAACTGCACGATCGTCTCGGTCATGTTCACGGGAGACGGATCTGTGGACGTGTCGGCACGCCCCACTTTGGCCACAACGCCGTGGACCTCGGGAAGAGCCACGATCGCGGCATTCTGCGCCGCGGCGATTCGCGATGCCTCCGCCAGCGAAATGCTCGGGTCGCTGATCGGCATGAACATCAGGTCGCCCTCGTCGAGCGCCGGCATGAACTCGGTGCCGATTCGTGTTGAGACGGCCAGCGCCGACACGAACAGCGCGGCGGCCGTCAGCAGTGTCGCCACCCGGTGCGTCAGCGCGGTGCGCAGAGCCGGCTCGTACATCCGTCGCATCACCCGCATCACGGGGTTGTGGTCTTCGGCGTGCACCTTGCCGCTGAGCAACAGGGTGCACAACACCGGCACCAGCGTGACCGCCATCAGCGTGGCCGCGATCATCGCGAATGTCTTCGTGAACGCGAGCGGATGAAACAGCTTTCCTTCCTGTCCCGTCAGCGCAAACACAGGGACGAACGCGAGGACGATGATCGCCATCGAAAAGAAGACGGGACGCCCGACCAGCCGCGTGGACTCCTGCACGGCTGCAAACACGGCCACCCGGTGTCTGGGATTGATGCCCTTCTGTTCAAGTGCCCGAAAGGCGTTCTCGGTGACGACGATTCCGGCGTCCACCAGCACGCCAATGGCAATCGCGATGCCCGCCAGGCTCATCAGGTTGGACGACACGCCCGTCACGCGCATCGCGAGAAAGGACATCAGTACCGCCAGCGGAAGCGGCAACGTGACAATCAGAATCGATCGCACGTGCATCAGGAACAGAACGTGCGCCAGTGTCACGAGCGCAACCTCTTCCAGGAGGGCGATCCGCAACGTGCCGATGGCGCGATCGATGAGTCCCGACCGATCGTAAAACGGCACCACTCGCACCCCGTCCGGCAGCCCTGGCGCGATCTGGGTGAGGCGCGCCTTCACGCCGGCAATGACGTCGCGCGCGTTGGCCTCGGCGCGCATCACGATGACGCCGCCCACCGCTTCCTGATCGCCCTTGATGAGCGCGGCGTTGCGGAACGCTTCGCCGATGGTCACGTCGGCGACCTCGCCCACAAACACCGGCACACCGTTGTTCGACTTGACGACGATGTCTTCGACGTCTTTGAGGGACGCGATGAGCCCCACGCCGCGGACAATGGACCACGCGCCGTTGGCCTCGAGCACATTGCCGCCCACGTTCGAGTTGCTGGCGCTCACGGCCCGCACCACGTCGCCCACCGACAAGCCGTAGCCTCTGAGGCGTTCGGGATCGAGGTTGACCTGATACTGGCGCACCGCGCCGCCCACCGAGCCCACTTCCGCCACGCCGGGCACGGCATTCAGTTGGTAGCGGATGAACCAGTCCTGAAGGCTCCGCAGTTCGGTCAATGAGTGCCGATCGCTTTCCACCGTGTACCAGAACACGTGGCCCACGCCCGTCGCGTCGGGGCCCAGCGTGGGCACCACGCCGTCAGGCAGGAGTTTGGTCACCAGGCTCAGGCGTTCGAGCACGCGGGTGCGCGCGAAGTACAACTCGACGTTGTCGTCGAAGATCGCGTAGACCATCGAGAATCCGAACGCGGACTGAGACCGTACAACGCGCACGCCTGGCAAGCCCTGCAGGTTCGTCACCACCGGGTACGTCACCTGGTCTTCCACTTCCTGCGCGCTGTGGCCCGACCAGTCGGTGAAGACGATCACCTGGTGGTCTGAGAGATCCGGAATGGCGTCCACCGCGCCGGTGCGCATCGCCCAGTAGCCCCACGCGCCCAGCAGGACGTACACGGTGAGGACCACACCGCGATATCGCAACGACAACTCGATCAGCCGATTTACCATCACTGTGCCTTCCACTCGTGAACGCGGTCTCTTCCACGCAGAACGCGTGACATCACCGCGCCGGCAGGAGCCGGCACGGGCCGTTCGTGGCCGAGGGTTGTGTCAGATGAGGAGGACGGACGTGCGCAGGAGAGGCGGGATCTGACCGAGCGCAATGGGCGAGGACGCCGGAAGGATCGAAGCCGGGCGAACGGGTTGCGACCAGAACACCGGGCCGACGGAAACCCCCGCCACGACGCTGAACGAGGCTGTCGGGCCCTTGACTGGCGCGGGCTGGCGGGAGTTGCCAATCGCACAACACGGCATCGGCGCACCGGCCCGATGCCCTTCGGTGGCACTCTCGCGAATGGTCTCGGGACAACACGCGTGACTTTCGGTCTGGGTCCACGCCATCACGCGCGCCAAGGCGGGAGACACGCCTGTGACGAGGAGCGCACACAGCGTCGCTGCGGCAACCAACAGGCGAAATCGGAGGCGGGGCATCATCCTTAGTGTTTACTCTCTGCAGGGTACATGCCAACGGCACCTACCGGCTAAATCAATCCTTCGACCTCTTGCGACCGCCCAGGGCAGTGGGTTCGTGCGGACATTGGGGCTTTTCTCCACTTGATGTCCGGCACGGCTGGTGCCCGGCGATGGCGCCTGTCGGCTGGCTGATAAAATTCGCCTGACCGCTGCCATTTATGGCTATAATAGCTATATTATGAACGCCAATATAGCCACGCTCAAGAACGGCCTGTCCCGCTACCTGAAGTTTGTTCAGGCCGGCGAGGAGGTGGTGGTGCTCGATCGCGAGCGGCCGATCGCGCGCATCGTCCCATTCCGGCAGGTGCCGGAGTCTGACGGCACCGACCCGCTCGACGCGATGGTGCAGCGAGGTGCGATCACCCATCGTGGCAACCCTGGCGACAATGCGGCGTGGCTCAAGACACGAACACCTGTGAAGACGGCGGCCGGCAGCCCCGCGCTGTCGGATGTCCTGCTCAAGATGCGGGCCGAGGAACGCTGGTGAGGTTCTGGGACACGTCGGCCCTGCTCCCCCTGTTTGTAGACGAGCCGGCGACCGACGCCTGCACCGCGTTGTTGCAATCAGACCCGAGCGTCATCGTCTGGGAAGGCACGAGCGTGGAGCTGCAGTCGACGCTTTCCCGCTACCGGCGTCACTCGTCCGGCTTCGACGATCTGTGGCCCGGGGTGCGCCATGAGATGCTGCAGCGCTGGATGTCATGGTCTCGCGTGGCTGATCTGGCGAAGGCGACTCTGCGCGCGCAAAGGCTGGTGAATGTCCACCCACTCAAGACAGGGGACGCATTCCAGCTGGCGGCAGCGCTCGTGGCCTGCGAAGACCAGCCGCAGTGGATGGACTTCGTCACGCGCGACGCGGCCCTGGCCACGGCCGCGCGGCTCGAAGGGTTTCGGGTCGAGATCCCCTGATGATTCCTTCGTGGGGCCTGCGCGGCACCGGCGCCAGGCGTACGCGGCTCATCGCGCTGCTCGCGGTCCGGAACGGCGAGCGCTACCTTCCCGGTTTCTTCCGTAACGTTGCGCCGCAGGTGGACGGCATCATTGCGCTCGACGACGGGTCGTCTGACGGTTCGGCGGAGTTGCTCGCTGGACACGAGGCCGTGATCGAGGTGATCCACAGGCCGGTTGATCGGCCGACGTGGGACGAGGTTGGAAACCATCGCGCCCTGGTCGGCGCCGCACTGCGGCATCGCGCCGAATGGATGCTGTGCGTGGATGCCGATGAGCGGCTCGAACGGGAATTTCGTGCCAGGGCCGAACGCGTGATCGCACGCGGGCGGCTGCTTGGCTGTTCCGCGTACGCGGTGCGGCTCAGGGAATTGTGGGACGCGCCAGACCAATACAGAGTGGACGGCATCTGGGACCGCAAGAAGGTGGTGCGCCTCTTTCGGGCGCGCGCAGATCACGAGTTCGATCCCGCACCTCTCCACGGCGTCAAGGCGCCGCTGCAGGCGCGTCGACTGGGACGGTTTCCCAATGCGGACATCACCATCTATCACCTCGGCATGCTGCATGCCGACGACCGGGCGGATCGCCGGCGTCGATACGAACACGCCGATCCCGAGCGCCGATGGCAGCGGATCGGCTACGCGTACCTGACCGATTCCACGGGCCTCACGCTGCGAGCGACCGACGCGCGGCGCGGGTTCGCAGAGTGATGCGTCCCGGGCTGAAGCCCGAGTGACGCCTCGGCCTTGAGACCCAGGCCGAGCTACGTCCGGAGTGATCGCCGAGCTACGTCCGGAGTGATCGTCGCGCTACGTCCGCCGATGTCGTCAAGGCGCCTATCGTGTAGGCCACTCCGCCGGCGATCACGACGGGCCATGATCGGATCAACGCACCGCGCTCGGGCGAGGGGCTGCGCACTGACACATCGATCGAACTCAGCACACTGAGCGGCCCTCGCAGCGCCACCCTGACATTGCGCGGGGAGCGGCCTTCGAGCGCGCCCTGCATCCGGGCCTGCAGTCGTCCGCGACGAAACGCATCGCGGACCATCGCGCGCCACTCTGTGGGATACCGGTGCGCCGTCATCGCGTCGAGTGCGAGCACTGTACGCTCGCGCTCCTGGAAGCGGGCGTTGAACTCCGTATCTTCGCCGGCGCGAAGGTCTTCATCGAACCGGCCGAACCGCTCAAACAGCGCGCGGTCGTACGAGAGGCTGTAGAGCAGTTGCTGGCTCGGTCTCGTGACGGCAAGCCGGCGATTGTGCAGCAGCAGCAGCGACGCCCAGGCAATCGACGACGCGGGGGAGGCGTTGGTCAGGACGCTGGCCACCCCGGCAGCGCCCGCACGATGCGCTCGCAACCGAGCGGCGGCCCACCCGGGAGTGGCCACACAGTCCGCCGCGAGGAATGCGACGTACCGGGCGCGGGTGAGGTCGATTCCAATATTTCGAACAGCGCCGGGATACAGCCGCTCTGTGACGGAATGCACCGGCACGTCGAGCCCAGCCGCGCGCAGACGACCGGCCGGGTCACCGCCGCCGGAGTTGACGACAACCACTTCCACAGGAATCTCCTGGTCGAGCACCGATTGCACCGCCTCAACCAGGAACGGCTCGTCCTGATAGCTCAGCACTGCGCACGCAAGTTCGACGGTCATCAGTGCGCGTCCCCATCCACAGGACGCGTCCGCGGGCTGTGCCACAGTGAAGGCCTGCGCCCAACGTGCAGGACGACCGCCGCGATCGAACCCAGCACGTCAACGCCAAAGACCATGGCCGTCGCCAGAAGAAACGCCGGCATCTTCAGGTGCACACCGGCCTTGAGCAGCGCGGCCACTATCTCCAGACCCGGAATTGCGAGATACAGGGCAGGAACCCAAAGGGGCACCGCGCCGGCAATCGCTCCGGCCACGGCAGCCGCGAATACGAGGCGATCGCCGTAGCCAACCGTCGAGACGGCCGATTCCAGGCGCTGTGCCCACGGCACCGTCACACTCGACCGCCAACTCCCGAAAACACCGCGCGACCACCGCACCTGCTGCCGCAGGTAGTCGTGCAGGTCAGACACCACGATGTTGTCCGCCACGGCCGTCGCCACAAACCGGATGCGGCCTCCCCTGCTGATGAGGGCGGCGCTGGTCGCCACATCCTCGCCGATGGGAACCACAGGAAATCCCCCGATCCTCCTCAGGCCGGTCATGCGATAGGCGGCGGCACCGAGGGTGGGTGGGTTCAGCCCCAGCCTATCCGTTCCAGCCGAAGTCACGAGTTGATGCACCCAACTGGTCACCGCAGCGTAGCGGGTGACGGTGTTCTGACCCGCATTCGCCGGCCGCAAGTACGCGGCCGAGGCCACCACGCGTTCGTCAGCGAAGGGCCTGACCACCTCCATCAGGAAGTCCGGCCGAGGCGCCAGGTCGGCGTCCACCACAACGACCACGTCCGTGTGCGTCTCGGCAAGCCCTGCGTTGAGGGCCGAGGCCTTGCCCGCACGCTGCGGCAACTCCACCACCCGAGCATCGGACCGGCCGTTGGCCCATGCATGAAACAGCGCGGGCGTGTTGTCGGTGCATCCGTCGCACACCAGGATGAACGAAAGCGCGCCATCGGCGTACTCGAGCCTTGCCAGCCCGGCAAGGAGTCGTTCGGCGGCCTCGGCCTCGTTCCACGCAGGCACCAGTACGGTCACCGAAGGCAGGTCTCCCAGCGCCGGCATCAACCGCGGCCGGAGCAGGGCCGCGACGAGGAAGACACCTCGTCGAAAGGACAGCATCACGACGGCCCCGATCACGACCGCTTCGAATACCAGGCTCATCCTCGGTTTCCCCAGATGCGGCGGAGAAGGGATCGGCGGCGGATGAGGATCATCTTGCCGTCCCGGGTCTCGGGCTCGAACTGGGTGAACGTATGCAACTCCCAGTCCACACGCACAGCCGCGAGCAGCCTCAGTGCGCTGATGTCCGAGAGCCTGACCAATGCAGAATCGTCGAGTACCCTTGAAAAATCGACCCCCTCTTCGAGCAGGCGGCGGATCAAGATCTGCTGTCGCTCGATCCGATCCAGGTCCGGAAACGCCGGAGGCGTCACGTCGGCGCTGCGCCTGGCCCCAAGCCATTGGTGGATGCGCTCACCTTCGATCGTCTCCTCGGGAGGCTCAAACACCACGAACTTGCCCCCGTCCTGCAGCCTGAGCCTCGGCGCCATCGGGTACCAATAGCTCCGGGTTCGATCCACCGGAACGGTAATGCGAAGGTCCATGAGCGCCCGCTCTACGGCGGCACGCTGCACCACAACGCTCGCCTCGACCGAAAAGCCAAGTTCCCCCAGCGCCGCGCACAACAACTCGTGCCCGCCTCGTCGGTACGCCGCGTTGATCCGATCGCCAACCACGTCGGCCCAGAGGTCTCGGGGGATCCAGACCAGCCGTCGACGTTGTGCATCGACGACGACGATGTTGTCGGTATTTGCCGTCCAGCTGTCGTCGTCCATGACGCACACGACGGTGGTGCGGGGCGGCGTCCCTGGCGCCATCTACCGATAGCCCTGCGCCTGCATGCCGAAGAGCTCGGCATAGAGTCCACCCGCGGCGACGAGGACGTCGTGGGTCCCGACCTCCAGCACTTCGCCCCCGCGCAGCACAACGATGCGGTCGGCCATGCGAACAGTGGAGAACCGATGGGAGATGATCACGGCGGTGCGCCCGGCCATCAGCTCCGAGAACCGGAGGAAGACGTCGTATTCGGCGCGCGCGTCAAGGGCCGCAGTCGGTTCGTCGAGAATCAACGCCTGCGCGTTGCGTGCGTACGCCCTCGCCAGGGCGATCTTCTGCCACTCGCCGCCTGAAAGCTCCAGGCCCCCGTCGAAGCGTCGGCCCAGCATCTGTCCCCATCCGCCGGGAAGCCGCGGAAGCAGTGAAGACGCGAGAGCATTGTCGGCGGCGGCGCGAATCACGGGCGGGACGTCGCTCTGATCGTCGAGCGGCCGCGCCCCGTCGAGATACGCCTGCGTCTCGGCAATCGCCCCGACGCCAATGTTTTCGTCGAAGCGGAAATCGTAGCGAACGAAGTCCTGGAAGATCACGCCGATGGCCCGCCGCAACGAGGCCAGGTCGTAGTCGCGCAAATCCACGCCATCAAGGAGAATCCGTCCCTCGGTGGGTGCGTACAAGCGCGCCAGCAGCTTCGCCAGCGTGGTCTTGCCCGCGCCGTTTTCACCGACGAGCGCAATCCGCTCGCCAGGCTTGATCGAGAGGCTCACGTGGCGCACCGCCCAGCGGTCGCTGCCGGCGTATTGAAACCCCACGTCCTCAAATACGAAGCCCTCTCGAATCGGGTTTGGGACGTTCGGCGCGCCGGGCTTCGAGGCGATCGTCGGGCGCATCTCGAAGAAGGCGAAGAGATCGTGCAGGTAGAGGCTTTCTTCGTAGATGGAGCTTGCCGTCGAGAGCAGCCCCTGCATCAGGTCGCGCCCGCGGGCAAACGAGGCGGCGAGAAACGTGAGGGACCCCACGGTGATGGCCCCCGCCACCGTCTGCGCGATGATGAGGAGGTACGCCACGTAATACCCGGCGGTGCTGACAAGCGACAGGGTCGCGCTCACGCCGGCGCGTCGAATCCCCAATTGGCGGTTCTCGCGGAACCACATTTCTGACAACCGCCGAAACCGTCCCACCAGCCAGGGGGCCAGACCGAAGAGCTGTACTTCTTTCGCGGTGGCGTCGCTGGCCCCGACGTAGCGCAGGTAATCGAGCTGGCGTCGCGGCTGCGTCCATCGGAACATGAGCGAATACTGCAGCGCGGCGAACCGGGTCTCTGCCAGAAAGCCAGGCAGAATCGCCACCACAAGCAGCACCACGAGCCAGGGGTTGAATGCGAGCAGTGCGGCGCTCATCGTGAGCAGCGTGATGAAGCCCTGCCCCACGCCCAGCAGGTTTGAGAGCAGGCCGATGCGCCCGATCGTCTGTCGGCGGGCGCGCTCGAGATGGTCGTAGAGGGTGGGGTCCTCGAACTTGGCCAGGTCGAGTGTGGCGGCATGCTCCATGAGGCGCACGCTGATCCGGATGGTGAAGAGATCAGAAAGCAGGCCGTCCACCACCATCGACGCCCGCGACAGCAGGTCGCCCACCACCACAATGCCCACTTCGAGAAGCACGAGGTTCAAGAGCGACTGCCAACCGGCGCCCGACTGCTGCGCGGCGATGACGCCGTCGATGATCAGTTTTCCTACCCAGAGTGCGGCGATGGGCACCAGACCACGCAGGAGGCGCAACAGCCCCATGGTCAGCGCATAGCCGCGGTGCGTTTCCCAAACGAGCTGCAGCAAACCGCGGATGTAGCGCAGGGCGCGAACACGGTCGCGCCATGTGGCTGGGGGACCATCTGAGCCGGCGGCCTTGCGGTGGCCCCTGGAGGCGGGTGGGGCAATCATCGATGCAGTCTGAGCCGTGCGCGGCAGGTCCTTGCTTCGCCTTCGATCCTATCATCACGGTGATACGCTGGGGGCCATCAGACTTGGAGCGGCCACATGTCGAGAGCGTCGAGCGCACGTGTAGTCTTCGTTGGCGGTGCCGTGCTCGTGGCGGCCTTCACCCTCATTCCGGTCAGTGCGCAAGCCCCGGTCAGTCCTGCTGCTGAGCGCCTGCCGGTGCGCCGAGTGGTGCTCTACAAGAGCGGCATCGGATACTTCGAGCACCTTGGCCGCGTCCGCGGCAATCAGGACGTGACGATTGAGTTCACCAGCGGGCAACTCGACGATGTGCTGAAGTCGCTGACGGCCCTCGACCTGGACGGCGGTCGAGTCGCCAGCGTCAACTACAACTCCGATCCCGGTGTTGAACGGCGACTCAGTGCCTTGCGGTTGTCGCTTGGGCCGTCGGCCACGCGAACCGACGTGCTCAGAGCGCTGCGCGGCGCGCGCGTGGAGACGCGGTCTGGCGCCACCACCATCACAGGGCGCCTCCTCAATGTGGAGCAGCAGCAACGCCGCGTTGATGGCGCGGTCACGACCGTTGACGCCGTGTCGCTCATCACCAACGCCGGTGACATCCGCACAGTGGCGCTCGACTCGGGCGTGACGATTCGCATCATGGATGCCGACCTCAACGAAGAAGTAGGGCGCTATCTCTCCATCATCAGCTCATCGCGCGAGCAGGACGTGCGGCGCCTGACCATCAGCACCGCCGGTCAGGGCGAACGTGATCTCTTTGTCAGTTACGTCAGCGAGGTTCCGGTCTGGAAGTCCACCTATCGCCTGGTGCTTGGCACGGCAGGCGGCGGCACTACGCCTGTGGCGCCCGTCCTGCAGGGGTGGGCGATCGTTGACAACACGATCGGTGAGGACTGGACGAACGTCGAGTTGTCTCTGGTGGCGGGTGCGCCGCAGGCCTTCATCCAGCGCATCTCGCAGCCGTACTACGTGCAGCGCCCCATTGTGCCGCTGCCTGAACGCGTGCTCATGGCGCCCCAGACGCATCAGGGCAGTTTGACCACAGCCGGTGCGGGCAGCATCGCGGGCATCGTCACCGACAACGCCGGGGGAGCGCTGCCTGGTGTCACGGTACGGGTGATACGCGATGGATCGCTGACGGGGACGACGGTGACCGATGGTCGCGGCTGGTATCGATTCTCTGGATTGACCGCGGGTAACTACGACGTCGCGGCCACGCTCTCGGGTTTTCGCACCGCCACGGCAAGTGGCGTCCGGGTGTCAGGCGGCGCCGAGACGGCGCTGAATCACACGCTGGAAGTCGGACAGATGTCCGAGTCTCTCGCGGTTTCGGCTCCGGCCCCGGTGGCCGCATCCGAACCTCCGGCCAGCCGCGGCGTTCGCGGCGGTCGCGCTGGAGGAGCCGGCAGCGTGCTGGACCGCGTGGAGTCGGCGCAGGCCGCGCTTCAGGCCAGCGCGACGGGCGAAGAATTGGGCGACTTGTTCGAGTACCGCCTGAAGGAACCGATCACGATTCTCAAGAATCAGTCGGCCCTCGTGCCCATCGTCAACGGCAGTGTCGGCGCCGAAAAGGTGTCGATTTGGAATGCTGAGTCAACCAGTTCGCGGCCGTTACGGGCGGTCTGGGTGACGAACACCACGGGGCAGACGCTGGATGCGGGAAGTGTTTCCATCGTGGAAGGTCAGGCGTTTGCGGGCGAAGGGCTGATCGAATCCCTCAAGGCGGGCGAGCGCCGCCTGCTGTCGTACGCCCAGGATTTGTCGATGACGGTCACGGCCGGCGGCGATCCCACACCCGCGCGTCTCACGCGCGTCCAGCTCACACGCGGCGTGCTCATTCAGCAGCGCGAAGAGCGCCAGCGCCGCACCTATACGGCGCGCAATGACGATCAGCAACCGCGGACGCTCGTGGTGGAACATCCCGTCAGGGCTGGGTGGACGCTCGGCGGCGACCTGACACCTGTGGAAACCACGCCGACTGTGCATCGCTACCGGGTGACGGTGGCGCCGGGCACCACCTCCACATTCACGGTTGAAGAAACACGAACCACTGATACGCGCGTGGTGGTGGCGTCGATCACCGACAACCAGGTGCAGGTGTGGAGCACGGGCGGCCTGCTCGACCCCGCCACGCTGGCCTCCCTGCGCGAAGTCCTGCGCCGCAAGGCTGTGGTCGCGGATCTCTCGGCGCACGTGCAGGCCAGGGAAATGGAGACAGCCACGATTGCGCGCGATCAGGAGCGCGTCCGGGAGAACATGAAGTCGCTCAAGGGTACGGCTGAGGAACGACAACTGGTGCAGCGGTATGTCCGCCAACTCGATGCGCAGGAAACGCGACTGGAAGCGCTTCGCACAGAGATTGCCAGCCTGACGACACAGCGCAACGACGCTCAGGCTGAACTCAACCGGTTTATCGAGGCACTCGGAGGCTGACAGCGGTCACGGCTCTCTCGTGGCCGCACAGCTCTGAGAGGCCGCGGCCTTGAGTTGCCTGCGCGTCCCGGGCTGAAGCCCGGGACCTCCGACCGAGGGCGGTCAGGCGATGCGTAGGCGCAAGGCGGTCAGGCGTTGCGCAGACGCAGCGCGTTCGCGATCACCGACACCGAACTGAGACTCATCGCGCCTGCGGCAATGATCGGACTCAGCAAGACGCCAAAGAACGGGTACAACACACCCGCGGCCACTGGCACACCCACCGTGTTGTAGACAAACGCAAAGAACAAATTCTGTTTGATGTTCGCCATCGTCTGGCGCGACAGGTGTATCGCGCGAGCGACACCGCGGAGGTCGCCCTGCACGAGCGTGACCCCGGCGCTTTCCATCGCCACGTCCGTGCCGGTGCCCATCGCGATACCGACCTGCGCCTGAGCCAGGGCTGGCGCGTCGTTGATGCCATCGCCCGCCATGGCCACAATCCGCCCTTCGGCCTGCAGCTTCTTGATGACGGCCGCCTTGCCCTCGGGCTTCACGTCGGCAATCACCTCGTCGAGGCCCAGTTGCTTCGCCACCGCCTGCGCGGTCGTCGCGTTGTCGCCGGTCATCATCACCAGACGCAACCCTTCTTTCCTCAGCGAGGCAAGGGCATCAGGCGTGCTGGCCTTGATCGGATCGGCCACCCCGATCAACCCGGCGAATACACGATCGACCGACACAAACATGACCGTCTGCCCGAGCGCGCGTAACGCATCGGCCCGCTGGGCCACTGGCGTCACATCCACGCCGCCCGACGCCATGAGCTCACGATTGCCCACCGCCACCTCACGGCCTCCCACCCGGCCTCGCACCCCTTGCCCGGTGATCGATTCAAACATCTCGACTGCCGCCGGCTGCAACCCCTTCGCCTCAACACCCTTGACGATGGCATCGGCAAGTGGATGTTCACTGCCCTTCTCGAGACCAGCGGCGAGTGGGAGCCACGAGAGATCGTCGGCCGTGACCGACTCGACGCTGACGAGCGCAGGTTTGCCTTCCGTCAGTGTGCCGGTCTTGTCGAACACCAGTGTGTCCACGTCGCGCAGCACTTCAATCGCCTCGGCGTTCCGAAACAACACGCCCATCGTGGCGCCTCTTCCAGTGGCCACCATGATGGACATGGGCGTGGCGAGGCCCAGGGCGCAGGGACACGCGATGATCAGGACCGCGACTGCGTTAATCAGCGCATGCGCCAGGCGCGGCTCTGGGCCCACAAGGCTCCAGACGATGAACGTGACGATGGCGATCAGGATCACGGTTGGCACGAAGATGCCCGCCACGCGATCAGCGAGTTTCTGAATCGGCGCGCGGCTGCGTTGCGCTTCGGCGACCATCATCACAATACGGGCGAGCAGCGTGTCGCTGCCGACGCGTTCGGCGCGCATGATGAAGGAGCCCGTACCGTTGACCGTGGCGCCGACGACCTTGTCCTCTGGCCGCTTCTGCACGGGAACGGGTTCACCACTGATCATCGATTCGTCCACGTGGCTCGATCCTTCCAGCACCACGCCGTCCACAGGGACCTTCTCACCTGGGCGGACGCGGAGGCGATCGCCGACGACGACGTGGGCCAGTGGGACGTCGGTCTCCTGTCCGTCGGTGCCAATAACACGTGCCGTGGCCGGGGCCAGACCGAGCAGTTTGCGAATGGCAGAACTCGTCTGGCTGCGTGCGCGCAGTTCCAGCACCTGGCCGAGCAAGATCAACGTCACGATGACGGCCGCGGCTTCAAAGTACACGGCGACGGCGCCGTTGTGGCTGAACTGATGCGGGAAGATCCCCGGTGCGAGCGTGGCCACCACGCTGTAGCCAAATGCCACGCTGACGCCCAGGCCGATCAACGTGAACATGTTCAGATTGCGCGTCCGCAGCGAGTTGATGGCGCGCACGTAAAACGGCCACGCCGCCCAGAGACAGACGGGGGTGGCCAGGGCAAACTGCATCCATGCGGCCGAGCGCATCGAGAGCGGCGCCAACCCGAACATCTCCGCCATGGCCACGGCCATGACGGTCACACTCAGCGCGGCCGAGATCCAGAATCGCCGCGTCATGTCTTTCAGTTCGTGATTCTCCGGCTCCTCGGCCGAGAGCGACGTCATTTCCAGCTCGAGCGCCATGCCGCACTTGGGGCAGTCGCCGGGCTTGGACTCGCGGATTTCCGGGTCCATGGGGCAAATCCATATTTGAGATCGGGGTCCTGGGGCTTGCCCCGCCGTAGCCTTGGCGGAGGCGGGTCCCGGCTGTGCCGCCGCAGCTTTCATCCCCTTCGGCCCGCTCTTGAGAAATCCCGCGGGGTTGGCCTCGAACTTCAACCGGCAGCCCTGGCCGCAGAAGTAGTACGTCGTCCCCTCGTACTCGAACGACCCGCCTTTGTTTTTGGCGGGGTCTACGGTCATGCCGCAGACGGGATCAATGTGCGTGGGCATCACAGCCCTACTGTAGCCCATCGGGCCGCGCGACGTTTTGGCGACGCCGATGTCGAAACCGCTCTAGAATGGGGCACCGTTTTCAAGGAGTTCCGCGCGCATGCCCGATCATCGTCCTGTCCATGCCCCCAACCTGCCGGCGCCGGTGGGTCCGTATTCCCCGGGAATGGGGTTTGAACGCCTCGTGTTTGTTTCGGGCCAGGGTGCCACCGACCCGGCCACTGGAACACTCGCGGGCTCCGACGCGACCGCTCAGACCGAACAGTGCCTGAAGAACCTGCAGGCGATTCTGAAGGCCGCCGGATCCGACCTGCAATACGTGCTGCGGTGCGGCGTCTTCCTGGTTGACATGGGCGAGTTCCAGGCGATGAACACCGTCTACTCGCGCGTCTTCGGCGACCATCGACCCGCGCGCACGACGATTCAGGCTGCCGACTTGCCCGGCGTTGGACTGCGTGTCGAGATTGACTGTATCGCCTACATTCCCGATGCATCACGTTAACCGGTTGTGAATTTTTCGAAGGAGTTCTGAGATGCCGAAGCCCCTGTCTTTTTCCGCAATGACCGCGTCCCTGCTCGTTGCGGGCGTCGTCGTCGGCGCCGGTGTCCTGGCGATGGAACAAGCCACGCCCCCGACCCAGCAGACACCACCCGCGCAGCAGACGCCGCCTGCCGGCGGCCGTCAGGGTCGCGGAAGCGCACCACGCTTGCCCGCGATGGGAGGCGGCGCGTGTGAGAACAGCCCGTACAACTGCCCCGACGCGGTCAACCCGCTGCCGAAGGCCGACACGGTGTGGCTGGAAGAAATGACGTGGATGGACGTGCGTGACGCGATGAAAGCCGGCAAGACCACGGTCATCATCGCCACGGGCGGCATCGAGCCCAACGGTCCGTGGCTCGCGCTCGGCAAACATAACTATGTGCTGAAGGCCAACTGCGACGCGATTGCGCGCAAGCTCGGCGACGCGCTCTGTGCGCCGATTGTACCGTTTGTGCCCGAAGGCAACCTGGACACCAAGTCCGGGCACATGGCCACGATGGGCACCATCAGCATGCGTGAAGAGACGTTCAACGCGCTGCTCAGCGACATCGTGATGAGCATGAAGCAGCACGGCTTCGAGCACATCATCATGATTGGTGACAGCGGCGGCAACGGACGCGGCATGACCGCGGTGGCCGAAAAGTACACGAAGGAGTGGGCGGGCCAGCCCATCGTGGCCCACGTGCCGGATCACTACACCTACAGCGCGGTGACGAAGTTTGCGATCGAGAACAAGCTCATTCCCGCCGAGACGAAGAGCGATGGTCTGCACGACGACCCGGTCATCACCCTCAACATGATGGTGACGGATCCGAACTCGGTACGCTGGGCCCAGCGGGTGAAGGCCGGCAAGGCCTCTATCGACGGCGTCTCGATTGCCGACAAGGACAAGGCGCTTGCCGCGGGCAAACAGATCGTGGAATTCCGGGCGACGGTCACCGCGGACGCTATTCGCAAAGTGCGCGGAAAGTAAGGCGCATCGCGCCACTGCGACGGCTCAGCCTGTGGGTCGTCGCTGAAGATCCAGCGTGAGCGCGAGGCGTGGTCCCGATCCGGGAACCTGCTGGGTCGTCGCATACGTGCGATAGGCAGGAAGAAAGCGGCCGATGTAGTCGGTGATCGCCTCGCGGCTCAGGCCCGGCTTGCCGGAGGCTTTCATCGCCTCTTCCGCTTCCACGCGCCACGTGAGCACGTATTCGGGATCCTGCGCGCGGAGCACCACCCACACGTCCGCCTGATCGGTCCACCGGGTGTAGTCGGCCAGTGCCTCATTGGCCGGCGCCAGGCGCGGGTCTGGCAGCGCGGACGCGTCCACGGGCGCAAAGCCGAGCATCCACCCTTCCACCACGATCACGTCGAGCGGACCACTCACCTCGCGCCAGATGTCCTTCGGCGCGCGATCGCCTCGCCCGCCATGCGCCGACTTGTCGTACACGGGCACGCGAGTGGTCTCGCCCGCCTGCAAACTCCTCAACGCCCGGAGCGTGCGCTCGCCGAGTGAGACATCGTGCGTCCCCGGATATCCGCGATGCTCCAGGTAGGGGTTGTCCGGATGTGCGGCGGCCAATCGCAACTGGTCTTCACGCGTGAGATAGAAATCGTCCACCGACACGCCCGCACCGCGCAGCCCCATCGCCGGCAACGCCTGCAGCAAATGCGTCACCAGCGTCGTTTTGCCCGCGCCTTGTGGCGCCTGAAGACCGATGACCAGCGGCCGCCGCGGCGCCGCCGCGATCTGCGCGAAACAAAACTCGTGAACGGGTTGGTGCAGTGGCAGAAAGCGGGCGTCAGACATTGTCGATTCCAGATTGGCGGTTCAACCAGCCCCATACGAGCGGAATCCACAGCAGATTGGACACGAGCAAGTGCGCCATCTGCAGAGACAGTGGCGCCAGGAGCAGGAGATTGACGACGCCAAGCGCGCATTGGCCGACGATCAGCATCATGACCAGCTGCCGCGGCGTGGCCTGGGCTTCGCCGGCAAACACGGGGCTGCGCCACGCAAGCCAGAACAGATACGAGGCAACCGTCGCGGCCAGGATGGGATGCCAGATGCGGAGCCGGATCAGGAAGTGCGCGGTCGGGTCGAGGTCGGCCGCGATCCCTTCCGCGAGTGACGCATGGGGAAACAAAGTGTCGCCCAGCGCCACAATGGCGCCTGTGGCGGCCACCGCCAGCATCGCCACCATCGCGAGGGTGAACCCCAGACCGGCCCCGGGCGACGCCGCTGACGCGGTGGCCCTGGGCGTGGGCCTGGGCCGCGCGGCCCAGATGGTGGTGGTCATCGCGGCCACAAGCAGCAGCGTATTGACCAGGTGCCCGCCGACGTATCCTGCGCGGAGCGCGGACGCGTTGTCTTCCACCAGCCTGAGCAGCACGATGCCCGCGCCAATGGCCGCTTCGATCAGCATGAAGACCAGCGTGATGACCGCCCACTTGCGTGCTCGGTGGCCTGCGGGGAACGTGCGCCGCGCCAGGACGACAAGCCCAACAGCCAGCACCATGACGAGGCCGCTGGTGATCCGATGGACGAACTCGATCACGGTCCCCACCGTCGGCGCGAGCGGCACGACGTCGCCGTTGCACAGCGGCCAGTGGCTGCCGCACCCCGCGCCTGATCCCGTGGCGCGAACCACGGCGCCCCAGACGATGACGAGGACCGTCATGCCAAGCGTCAGCCAGCCGTACCGGACAAAAGCGCGAATCGGGTCGGAAGTCATGCGACGAACTCCGGATCGATCATACAAGCAGGTAATCTACAGAAGGTGACGCCATCTTCCATCGTCGACGAATTCCGTTCGCGCCTCTCGTCACGCCGGGAGACGCTCGCCCGCCTGGAGCGGCGCAATGCGCACGTGGCCGCCGTTCGCCTGGTGCTGGGCCTGGCCGCCATCGGCCTGCTGATCTGGCTGGGCCTGGCACCCTGGAAGACGCTGGCCGCCCTTGTCGGGCTCTTTGCGGTGATCGCCGTGGGCCACGGCCGCCTGATCAACGCCCGGGATCGCGCGAGGTCTGCCGTCCAGTACTACGAGCGAGGCCTGGCCCGTCTGAGGCATGAATGGCCGGGGGCCGGTGACGATGGCGACCGATTCCTGCCAGCGCACCACCTGTATGCCGCCGATCTGGATGTGTTTGGCCGCGGCAGCCTCTTCGAACTCATGGCCACATGCCGAACCGAGGCCGGGCGTGCCACCCTGGCGCGCTGGATGCTGGCGCCTGCGCCGCCCGACGTGGTGCTCGCACGGCAGGCGGCCGTCAGGGAACTGACGCCGGACCTGGAACTGCGTGAGCAGCTCGCCGTCGAAGGCGACCAGATGCGGGCCGCCGTAGACCCGACGGTGATCGGCGCCTGGGCCGTGATGCCGGGGACGCTGCCCGGGCGCGGCGTTGAAACACTGGTGCGAATGGTCACGCTGTCGTGGTTTGGTGCGCTGGTCTGGTGGCGCCAGGGCGGACCGGCCGTGCCCTTTCTGGCTCTGTTGGGCGCGCAGGGGCTGCTGGCGCTCGCGCTTCGCCCTCGGGTCCTTCGGGTGACCGAGGCCGTGGCTTCCGCCTCTCGAGACCTCGACGTCTTCGTCGAAGTGGCACGCCTGCTCGAACGTCGCACCGATACCAGCCCCCTTCTCCTGGCACTGCGCGCCCGGCTCGCGGCCCACTCGGGCCCCGCCTCCTCGTCCATCGCGCGGCTGTCTCAACTGGCCACGATGCTCGCCTCGCGCAGCAATGTGATTTTTGCGCCTATCGCCGGCCTGTTGATGTGGACCACGCAGCTCGCGTTTGCCATCGAGCGATGGCGCGCGCGCCACGGCGCGGCGGTGCCCCAGTGGCTCGACGCGGTGGCCGAGTTCGACGCGTTGTGCGCGATGGCGGGTTACGCCGCAGAACATCCGACCCACGTGTTCCCCTCGCTGACGCCCCCTCCATCGTACCTGGAGGCCGTCAACCTGGCTCACCCTCTGCTGGCCGACAGCGCAGTCGCCAACACGGTGCGCCTGGGCAGGGCGTCGCCTTCGCTCCTGATCGTCAGTGGTTCGAACATGTCGGGGAAGAGCACCTTCCTGCGCGCCATCGGCCTCAACGTCGTTCTCGCGCAGATGGGCGCGCCGGTCAGGGCGTCGTCGTTCTCATTGGCGCCGATGGCCGTCGGCGCATCGATTCGCGTACTGGACTCGCTGCAGGAAGGCCACTCACGGTTCTATGCGGAGATTCTGCGGCTGAAGCACATCGTGGACCTGGCCCGCGCCACCGGCGGGGCCACGCTCTTCCTGCTCGACGAAGTGCTCAGCGGAACCAATTCCCACGACCGCCGGCACGGTGCCGAGGGCCTGCTGCGGGGCCTGATCGGGTTTGGCGCAGTAGGCCTGGCCACTACCCACGATCTGGCGCTCGGTGACATCGCCGCCGGATGGTCGCCACAGGCATCCAACGTGCACTTCGCGGACAAGTTCGATGGGGGCTCGCTGGCCTTCGACTATGTGCTCCGCGAAGGGCCGGTCAAAACCAGCAACGCTCTGGCCCTGATGCGATCGATCGGCCTCGACGTGGATTCGGCCTGATTTCAGCCACTTACGGAACTCTTACAGTGGGCCCGCTCAGGGCTTGTTATCGTGTGCGTCATGAGTCTGACGACCACTGTTTCGACCACACGCGTGCCCCGCAAGTCTGGCGGTACCGGCAGCCTGGATGGCGCTAGTCCGGACCGATTTGCCGGCGTGTCCTGGATGACCGCGTTTTTCACCACGCTGTTCCACATTGGCGCCGTCTGGGCGCTCATCGATTTTACCTGGTCCGGCGTGGTCGTGCTGCTCGCAACCTACTACGTCGCGCTGGCATGGGGCATCGGGATGTCGTACCACCGTCTGCTGACCCATCGGTCGTACAAGACGCCGAAGGTGGTGGAGTACTTCCTGACAATCTGCGCCACCACCGCGCTTGAGGGCGGGGCGCTCTTCTGGGTGGCCACGCACCGCCGGCATCACCAGCATTCCGACTCCGACATGGATCCCCACACGCCGCGTCACGGCGGATTCTGGGCGCACATGGGCTGGATCATTTTCGGCGAAGCGCAGCACAACAACGTGACGATGACGTCGAAGTACGCGCCCGACCTGAGCCGCGACGGTTTTCACGTGTGGCTCAGCAAATACCACTGGGTGCCGCTCACCATTCAGGGTCTGGCCCTGTGGGCGGTCGGCGGGTGGAACTGGGTGTTGTGGGGCGTGTTCCTGCGTGTCACGCTCGGCCTGCATGCCACGTGGCTCGTCAATTCAGCCACACACCTCTGGGGCAAACGCCGGTTCCTGACGCGTGACGATTCCCGCAACAACTGGTGGGTGGCATTGCTGACGTTCGGCGAAGGCTGGCACAACAACCACCACGCGCATCCCACCTCAGCCGCGCACGGCCTGGCATGGTACGAAGTTGACCTCACCTATATGCACATCCGCGCCCTCGAACTGGTCGGACTGGCGAGCGACGTCCGCCGCGTGAAGGTGGACGACGCGATCGAAGAAGCGGCGTAGTTAGGAGTCCCGGGGTCCTGGGGTCCGCAGGTACAATGCCTCAATGTCGGTTTCCACAGGCCGCCAGGGCGCCATCGCCTTCTTTGTCACCTTCTGCGTGTGCCTCGTGGCACTGGCCGTGGCGCTCAACGTCGGCTGGGTGGTGCAAAACTGGAGCGATGTCCTTCCCTTGCTCCTGGGCGTGCCAGTGTTTGCGGCCATCATCACGGGGCTGATTCTCAACACGATCTTCCTGGTCCGCGAGATCCGTCGCAACGAGCAGCAGGACGCATTCGTCAACGCGGTCACCCACGAACTCAAGACACCGGTCACATCCATTCGCCTTCACCTGGAGACCCTCAAGGCGCACGAGGACACGATTCCAGAGGCCAAGCGGCGCGAGTTCTACGACGTGATGCTCGACGACAGCGACCGCCTCATGCAGACCATCGAACAGGTCCTGCGCACCGGCCAGGCCGGCCGCGAGTCGTCACACCGCGAACGCGTGGATCTGCGAGCGCTGGCGGATGAATGCGTAAGGTTGACCCGCACGCGCCGCCATCTGACTGAAGACCAACTGCACCTGGTGCCGCTCGGCGCAGACGATCGCCGGCCTGAGGCGATGGGCGACCCCACTGAGCTGCGAGGTGCGATTCTGAACCTGCTCGACAACGCGGTGAAGTACTCCGGCGATGAGGTCCATGTCCAGGTGTTCGCCGCGCTCGTCGGCGACTGGGCGGTGATTCGGGTGAGCGACCGGGGTGCCGGCTTGCCTCTGGGCGAACTCAAGCGAATCTTCAAACGCTTCTACCGAGTGCCGGGTTCGGTGACGCAGCGCATCAAGGGCACCGGTCTGGGGTTGTTCATCGTCCACAACACCGCCAGGCAACACGGCGGACGTGCCTACGCCGAGAGCGAGGGCGTGGGCCGCGGCTCCGCGTTCACCCTGGAGTTGCCGGCCATTCCGCCTGCCGTTTTATAGCCTGCCATGTCCCACCTGCTCATCGTCGAAGACGAACCCCATATTGCATCCGGATTGCGATTCAACCTTGAGGCGGAAGGCCACGAGGTGGAGATTGTGGAAGACGGCGAACGTGCCATCCAGGTGATCACGGAGCGGCCACAAAGCATTGATGCCATGGTGCTCGACGTGATGTTGCCGGGCATGGACGGATTTGCGGTGGCGGCGGCCCTGCGGGCGCGGGCCTGGCTGCACCCGATTTTGATGCTGACCGCCAGGGGGAGAGCCGAAGATGTGTTGCGCGGATTCGAGGCGGGTGCCGATGACTATTTGCCGAAGCCATTCGAACTGACGATTCTCGTGGCGCGCCTGCACGCGTTGCTGCGCAGGCAGGCCTGGAAGGCCGCGCCACCGCCTCCAGACCAATTCACGTTCGCCGGACGGACCGTGGACTTTTCGGCGCAGGAGCTCCGTGTCGGCGCCAGGGTGTACCCGCTGACGCTGATGGAAACGAACCTGCTGCGTTACCTCGTGCGCCACGACGGCCAGACGGTGTCGCGCAAACAGATGCTCGAAGAGGTCTGGAATCTCCATGAAGACACGGATACCAGGGCCATCGACCACTTCATGTCCCGATTGCGCAAGTACGTCGAGGTGCAGCCCTCGCTGCCCAAGCACCTGCTGACCGTCCGCGGCGTCGGGTACCGCTTCAAGTCCCAAAACGACCTCTGAGGTCGTTCTTTTTTTCAGAGGGAAAAAAAGAACGACCTCAGAGGTCGTTTTTCCACGGGGGCTCCTTTTGCTAAACTCTCGCCATGTTGATCCGACGATCCTCTCTGGCCCTCGCACTGCTCGCCCTGTCCACGGTCACCCCGCAGGATCTTGCGGCGCAGGCCACTGTCATCTCGGTTCCGCTGACCTATCACGCGCCCGGAACGGGGCCGAAGCCCAACTTCAGCCCCAAGGGCACGCAAGTGGCGCTCGCCGAGGTGCAGGCGGGTCAGGCACTTCCCGCCGGCGCCATTCGGCCGGCCAAGCGCGGCCTCCTGCAGGTAGGGCCGAATCGAGACTCATGGATCCCGGTGCTCGCAACCGCAAGCACGGCGCATCCCGCGGACTTGAACCAGTTGTTTGTGGACCGCAACCGGAACGGCAACTTTGCCGACGATGGTCCGGCAGCGGTGGCCGTGCCTACCCAGAATGCCAAGACCAAGGCCTGGTGGAGTTCGTTTAGCGCCATCGAACTTCGCGTGCGGTTTCCGGAGCCGGAGCGCACCGAGCCGTATTTCGTGAATTTCTGGGTAGTGCGCGAGGATGCCGCGCCGGCGCCAGACGTGATTCGGTACTCGCGCGGGTCCTGGCGCTCGGGGACGGTCACGGTGAATGGGGTGCCGGCTTTGGTGGCCGCGATGGACGGGAACAACGACGCGCTTTATGGCTCCGGTGATTCGTGGAGCGTGATTCCCGCGGCCACGAAGGATGCGGAAAGCGCGGTCCTGTCAATCAAGGAGGCTCGAGACACAGCGCGCCTCATGTTCCTGGAACGCAGTGGCGCGAAGGACATCGTGCTCGAGTTCAAGTCGTTCAAGAAGGATGGGTCGGCCATCGAGTTTGCCGTGGTCGATCGCCCGGTGACGAAGGCCGAAGACCGCCTGCCCGATGACATGTTGGCGGACGAACGGCCCCGGCCCCGCACGAAAGCGGCGTTTGCCTGGTCGCACGACTTCGATACGGCGGTGAAACAGGCACGCGCCTCAGGCAAGCGGGTGTTTATCGACTTCGAGACCGCCTGGTGCGGCCCCTGCAAGACGATGGATGAGTGGATCTGGAATGACGCGGAGGTCGCCGCCGCGCTCAACGCCGGCTACATCGGCGTGAAACTCGACGGCGACATCGAGAAAGCGCACGTCAAACGGTTCGGCGTTACCGGTTACCCGACGATCGTGATTTTTGATCCGACCTCGGGCACAGGGACCATTGTGAAAAAGGTCAGCGGGTACCAATCATCGACGCAGGTTCTTACATTTTTGAAATGAAAACGACCTCTGAGGTCGGTTGATGTTTCTCCTCTGCAGAAAACAACCGACCTCAGAGGTCGTTTTCATTTCACCTTATACAACTTGGTCGCCGTGCGGATGTAGAGGCTATTCGCGTCGGCGGCAGGCGTCGCCAGGCTCATCTCGCCCAGGCTGTTCTTGGCCAGCTCCTTGTACTCGTCGCCCGCTTCGAACACCACCACATCACCATCCTCGCTGACGGCGTAGATGCGCCCATTGCTCGCCAGCGGCGAACTTGAGAACGTCAGCCCCCCGCCGCCCACGCGGGCCTTATAGAGTTCCTTGCCCGTCGTGGCGTCGGCCACCTGCATGATCCCGTTGTCGTTGATCACGTAGACGCGATTCCGGTACAGCAGCGGCGACGGTGTGTAGCCTGAAAAGCGCGGCTGGAACCACGCGACGAAGTCGTTGCTCGTCTGCCCCGCCGCAAGCGAGATGTTGCCGCTCGCACCAGGCTTGATGGCAAACAGCGGCCGCCCGGTCTCGCCCTGCGATCCTGACCCCACATACAGCAGCCCGTTCCCGGCCACCGGTGACGGCGTGGCCTGGGTCATGCCGCCAAGGCGCCACAACTCGGTGCCGTCGAGGCCGTATGACACCACGGTGCCTTTGCCAATGGTCACAATCTCGGTGCGCAGCCCGTGCTGCCAGACGAATGGCGTGGCCCAACCCGACTGCGCCGGGGTCTTGAACCCATTGCGCCGAACCGTCCACACCTCGGCGCCGGTCTTCGCGTCGAGCGCGGCCAGGAACGACTCCTTCTCGTTGTCAAACATCTGATACACCCGTCCGCCGTACACCACGGGTGACGACGCGGTGCCGAAGTCGAGGTAGACGGGCTGAGGCGGCCACGTCTTTTTCCAGATGAGATCGCCGGTGAGGCTGTAGGCAAACAGCCCGACGTTACCGCCAAACGAGGCGTAGATTCGCTCGCCGTCAGTCGTCGGCGTTTCGGAGGCGTAGGTGTTCTTGCGGTGCCGTCCGCCGACCGGCACTCCCTTGTGCGCTTCCTGCTGCCACGCGACCTTCCCGGTCGCCGCATCCAGGGCATAGACCATGTACCGCACCTCGGTGGCCTCGGCACTCACCTCGATGTCACGGGCGCTGACGCGCTTGATGATCTCCTCCATGGCCAGGCCCTGTTTGGCCAGCTCGGCCGCGAAGTCGTTGCCGTAGATGCCGGTGGATGGCTGCTTGAACGCGCCAGCGTTAATCGCCGCCGTCACGAGCACGCGCGGCCCCCAGACCACCGGCGATGACCATCCGCGGCCAGGAATCTCCGTGACCCAGTCCACATTCTGGGTCGTGGACCACGTCAGCGGAAGCGTCGATCCATCGGCGACACCTGCCGACCAGGGCCCACGAAACTGCGGCCAATCGTTCGGCCCGAGCGGCGCGCGCCCGGCCACTGGCGCCAAGCTCACCACGAACGCCGCCGCCACACCCGCCGCGCCAATCCAACCGTGCTTTCGCATGCAGGCATCGTGGCTGAACCTGGAATTGGACGCAAGCGTAGATATAAGCTGTTCATGTCCGGCCAGTGTGGCCGAGTCGAATAGGGCGACGGGTGTCGACACCCGTCCCCTTTAGAGGAGCACCAATGGGATTGATGGACTACATCAAGGGCGAGTTTATTGACGTCATCGAATGGACCGACGACTCGCGCGACACGCTTTCCTACCGCTTTCCCGACGAAGACAAGGCCATCAAGAATGGCGCCCAGCTCATCGTTCGTGAATCCCAGGCGGTGCAGTTCATGTACCTGGGCCAGTTCGGCGACACGTTCGCGCCGGGCAAACATACGCTGACCACCGACAATATTCCGGTGCTCACGAAACTCAAGTCGTGGAAGTACCTGTTTAATTCACCGTTCAAGGCGGATGTCTTTTACGTCACCACGCGCCTCTTCACCGGGAACAAATGGGGCACGGCCAACCCGGTGATGGTGCGCGACGACGACTTCGGCATCGTGCGCCTGAGAGCATTCGGCACGTTCGACTTCAAGGTCGTGAATCCGTCACTGTTCATCAAAGAAGTGGCGGGCTCGGATCACCACTTCCGCCTTGACGAATTCGCCGACACCATGCGTTCCCGCATGGTCAGTGTCTTCAGCGAGGCCCTCGCGTCGTCGAAGGTCCCGGTCCTGGACGTGGCCACGCGGTATTCGGAGCTCGGTGATGCCCTGCTGCCGGTGATCAACCCCGCGGTGGGCGCCAAGTACGGCCTGGAGATCGCCAGCTTCATTATTGAAAACGTCTCGGTGCCGCCGGAGGTGGAGACGGCCATCGACAAGCGGTCGAGCATGGCGGCGATCGGCAATCTCAACGACTACGTGAAGTACCAGATGGGCCAGGGCATGGCGACTGGTGGTGGAGGCGCCGGCAGCACGGCGGCGGAACTCGCCGTCGGCTTCGGCATTGCGCAGCAGATGATGCAGCAAGGCCTCATGAACCCGAACGCCCCGGCGACGACGCCGGTGACGGGTGGGACGGCTCCGGCCGCAGCCTCCGCACCGACATTCGATCTGCTGGCGCCGGCTGACGTCGCGAAGGCGATCGGCGTGTCAGAAGCCGATGTGATGGCGGTGATCGAGGCGGGCGAACTCAAGGCCAAGAAGATCGGCACGAGCTACCGGATCACGCGCGCAGCGCTCGACGCCTACCTGGCGCAGTGACTGCTGTGCCCGATCCGGAGGGGCCGCAAGTCGAGGCGCGTGAGAAACACGCCTGTCCGGCGTGCGGCGCCCAGGCCGAATGGAATCCCGGCAAGCAGCTGCTGGTGTGTCCGTTCTGCGGCGAGGAGTCGCCGTATGCCGGACACAAGGCCGTCGGCGCCGTCGCCGAACTCGACCTCATCACGATGCTTCGCGACTTGCCGGCGGAGCAGCGTGGGTGGGATACGGCGCGCCGCAGCGTGCAGTGCCAGAGCTGCAAGGCCGTCATGGTGTTCGACCCGGCGAAGGTCGGCAAGAACTGCGACTTCTGCGGCTCGCCCGCTCTGGTGGATTACGAGGAACTGCAGTCGCCGATCCGGCCGCAGAGCCTGCTGCCATTCAAGATCTCACAGAGCGACGTCCGCGACCGGATGAAGCGCTGGTACGCAGGCCGATGGTTTGCTCCCAACGCGTTCAAGCACAAGTCGTTGATCGATCAGCTGCACGGCCTTTACGTGCCGTACTGGACCTTCGACGCGCAGGCGCATTGTGAGTGGCAGGCCGACTCGGGCACCTACTACTACACGACCGAGACCTATCGCGACAACAAGGGCCACACGCGAACCCGGCAGGTGCGACACGTGCGCTGGACCCCGGCCGCAGGAGCGCTCGATCACTTCTTCGATGACGAGCCCGTGCCCGCCACCAAGGGCGTCGACCCGACGCTGCTGCGCCAGGTGGAACCGTTTCCGACAGCCGAGGTCGTGCCGTATGACACCGCGTTCCTCTCAGGCTTTGTGGTGGAGCGCTACCAGATCAACCTCGAAGCCGCCGCCACCGCGTCCGTCAATCAGATGCACGGCACGCTCCACACCCTCTGCGGCCAGCAGGTGCCCGGCGATACATACCGGAACCTGGTGATCCAGCCGACGTACGCCAAGCAGACGTTCAAACACACGCTGCTGCCCATCTGGCTCCTCAGCTACACCTACGGCGCCAGGACGTTTCAAGTGGTGGCGAACGGCTACACCGGCGAGATTGCGGGCCAGTATCCGAAGAGCGTCTGGAAGATCGCGCTGGTCGTGCTGGCCGCGCTGGTGGTCCTGCTGGTGTTCATCGCAGCGCAGCAGTAGCGTTCCGCGGCCTTGAGACCCAGGCCGCGCTACGTACGGAGGGGAACCTGCAGTTACCGTCCCGATGCGCCAAAGCGACGGCCGAGTTCGATGGCCGTGGCGGGGTCTCCGTCGAGCAACAGATGCCCCACGGCCTTTCGCGCATCGCCGGCAATGCTGACCACCACGAGGGTGTCGAACCCCTGCTTGCGCGCGCGCTCCGGAATGGTCACGAGATGACTCGCGAGCCCCGGCACGCGCCGGTCCCTGGGCACCACATCCACCACGACGGCCGAAACGATGCGATTTTTCTTGAGGAACGTCAGACGATACCGGTCGTCTGAATCGAGCGAGATATCCAGGACTCGCCGCTTCAACTGGTCGGGGACAATCACGGCCAGTTCCGTCTGGAACGTGCGCGACCCAGGCGCGTCCCACGGTGTGCCGTCGGGCTGCACCTGCGCCATGCTCTCGAGCGTCGTGACTGCCCCGTCAAATTTGTAGAACTGACGATCGATTCGCGAGTCCAACTGGCCCAGGTTCATCCGCCAGATTGTGCGCAGTCGGTCGCCTGACCACAGCGACTGACCGCGAACAATGGTACGGAGCGCGGTGTAGTACTCCGCCAATTTCGGATCACGAATCAGGTTGCCATCCTGCTGCACGCTCTCGCGGTAGCCATCGGGCACCATGCGGCGGTAGTGACCAGGCCGCCACTCCTCCTTCCACACTGCCGGCAAGCGCGCCAGCAGTGGGTCGGCCAGCGCGCATTCGTCAAGCATGTAGGTGCGCGGCCCCCACGACAGCCCGTCAGCCCCCATCAGGCCGCAGGTGTTCAGCACGTATTCCGGCTTCGTGTGCCCATCCCATCGCGGCCACTCGGGATCGGCGAATGCCAATCGGTCGGCTTTCAGCAGACTCCACGTCTGGAAATAGACGCCCCGCTCATCCACGATTCCACTATGTGTTCCAGAGACGTCGAACGTCCTGTCGCTTCGAAACGGCAACTGCGGCGAAGCGATGGCGGCCACTGCAAGCACGGCAAGCACCGGCCACCATTCGGCTTGCGGCAGACGCCGCGCCCGTACCATCACCCACACCGCCACCAGCACGGGCGCGGCCAGAAAGCGACCACTCATGAAGTCGCCGCCAATCCACACGACGTAGACCAGCGTGGCCACGATGCCGGCCGCGGCCAGCCATGCTTCTCTCGATCGCTCAATCGTGACGACGATGAGCGCGACACCGATGGCAGTCACCGTCACGGGATCGCGATTGATGGAATCGAGCAGATAAATCAACCCCTGCCAGATCCGCTCGTAGACGTGAATGTCCGCCGCCAGTTTCGCGTATGCGGTATTCGGAAACGCGAACCCGTAATACACCAGCGAGAACAAGGTCCAGAGCGCGGCCGGCAGCAGCCCCAACGCCACGGCGAGTGCCGCCGTCTTTCGCGGCCGGACGTGCAAGAGGGCCCACAGCGCGGCGGGCAGCACCAGGAGCACGGCGTCGGGACGCGTCAGATATGCCGCGCTGACGCCAATCCACATCCCGGTGAGCCACCGTCCCCCACGAGAGTCACGCGACGCCCATGCGAGCGTGGTGATGGCGACCAGCGCCGTCAGCGGATTCTCCAGTCCGGATGTCGAGTAGTCGACGAACGCGCGAGAGGCCAGCAGCACACCGCCGACAAGCCACAACTGCGTGGCACTTCGGGCCGCGCGCAGCACGAGGCCGAACACCACCAGTGAGGTCACGATCGACACCGCAAACGCCGCGTGGAAGATATTGCCAAGCACCCAGTAGGCAGCCGTGATCAGCCCGAGCCACAAGGGATGCGTGAACGTCTGCACTCGTTCGTGCAGGTTGTAGGTCAGTCCATAGCCGTGGGTCGCATTCAGCACGGTCCGCAGCGTAATCAACGCATCGTCGCCCAGCCAAGCCGTCCGAAGGAGCACCACCGCGAACAGAACCAGCCACACCCAGCGCACGCGTGTCATGGGTGCAGAGTAACCCATTCACGCAGGCTGTTGATGAACCAGACCCGGGTGCACCTCGGGAGGTCATCCCGCGTCAGCCGCCGTTCGTGGATGGTGCCGGCGGCGAGCAGGGCGCCACGCAAGACACCCGCCAGGAGGCCACTCGACCGCGGCGGCGTCCAGAGCGCGCCGTCCAGTTCAACCACCAGGTTGCCGCGTGTGAACTCGGTCAACTCCCCCGTCTCGTTCCACAACAACACATCGAAGGCGTCGGGGTGCATGGCCTTGTGGTGGTCGTACACGTGCCGCCTCGTCGTCTTGTGGCACACGAATCGGTCACGACTGTCGATAGCGGCCGAGGCGACGGCAAAAGGCAATGCGCCTGGCGCCTGACGATCGAGCGGCTGGCTCTCCACGTGCATCTGGCCGTCGGAGTTCAGGACCAACCGCACGCGCGCCGGGTCGGGGCCACCGGCTGCGATGTGCGCATCGAGGGCGGCCCGTACATGACCCGGGTCGCATGTGAAGCCGAAGTAGGCGGCCGATTCCGACAGTCGCGCCAGGTGTCGATCGACTCGCACCAGCGCCCCGTGTTCGAGGCGCATGGTCTCGATCAGCCCGAACGGCGGCCGGACCTCAAGGCACGCGGCCTTGCTCAGCGCCTCGGCATGTTCGTCGGCCGGGGTTGAATCCCAGGTGATGCCGCCTCCCACGCCATATTCGGCCGCGCCGCTCACGCGGTTCACGGTCATCGTCCGAATCGCGACGTTAAACTCGGCGCGCCCGTCAGGCGAGGCAAACCCGATGGCGCCGCAGTAGACACTGCGGGGACTGTGTTCGAGCGAGGCGATCAGCCGCATGCTGCTCGACTTGGGCGCGCCGGTGATCGAGCCGGCGGGAAACAACGCACCGAAGACCTCACGGAGGCCAACGCCTGGACGCGCGTCACCTTCCACGGTGGACACCATTTGCCACACGGTCTGGTACGGTTCAACCTCGCACAACGCGGACGCCCGCACAGAGCCAACCTGGCTCACACGACTCAGGTCGTTGCGGCAGAGGTCCACAATCATGACGTTCTCCGCCCGATTCTTCGCCGACGCGCGCAAGCCATCACCCAAGGCTGCGTCTTCTTCGGCCCAACGTCCCCGCGGCGCCGTTCCCTTGATCGGACGAGTGACGATTCGGCCGTTGTCGAGCTGAAAGAACAACTCCGGCGATAGGGAGAGCACCTGCCAGTCGCCGAAGTCGAGAAACGCCGCATAGGGAACGCGCTCGACACCGGCCAGGTGGAGATAAAGCGATTCGAGGCCCGCCGGGTCCAGGGCGGCCCGGAGACGGAATGTGTAGTTGATCTGGTACGTCTCGCCCTCGGCGATGGCCTCGCGAATCGCGGCCACGCCCCGCGCGTGGTCGGCCGCCGACAACTCGGGCGTCCACTCGAGTGGCGTCGGCAGTGTTGCATCGGCCAACGACGCCGCGGTTTCTACCGAACGGAACAACCCGAAGTACACCAACGGCACCGCCGACGGGGCGTGCGTCGTCAGTGCTCGGTCAAACGCCGGAGCGGCCTCATACGCCACGTACCCGGCGGCGTACAGACCATCGCGCAAGCCCTGGTCAACGGCGGCCATGGCCGAGGGCACTTCGGCAATCGTCCGCGCGACGACGACGCGGTCGGGCGACCGAAACAACAGCGGAGAGCGACTGGCCGGGCAAAAGTCGAAACGCGCCTGCACCCGACCAGTGTACTCACCTCTCGCGACCCGTCATCCAACCCACGAAGCCGCCGACAATCGCATATCGAACCGTATTGACCACCACGTCGGCGCAGACCGCGGTGAGATTGGCGACGTTCGTTGTGCCAAACAGCACGAAGTCGAAGCTGATGGTCATCAGCAACGCCATGACGGCGCCAACCTTCGCGCCTTCGGCCACGCTGCCAGCCCTGGCCCAACCGGCAATGACCAACGTCAGCAACGTGCCGCCAGCCAGTTCACCGACGCCGATGGCCCAGAAGGCGCCGGGCTCTTTCGTGATGCCGATGGCCGAACCCATGTTCGCTGCGAAAAAGTCAGCCAGCGCCCATCCGTACACAGTGCCGCCAAGGGCAAACAACAGGACCGCGGCCAGCACGGCCGTCACGACAAACCGTTGAGGCTGCATCAAGTGTCTCCTCGCGTTGCCCTGAATGGGCGCCGGATTATGACCCCATTTGATGCCGTACGCGCAACTGGCCGTATGATGCGCTTCGGTCATGTCCACCACCCCCCACAGCCGCCCCGCGCTCGACCGCTGGCTGGCCCGCGTGTTCGACGATGATGAGCAGACGGGATTCGGGAGCGGGTGGGCGAGCGGCACCATCGCCGTATTTCTCGGGATCCTGGCCGTCGGCGGAGTCGTGTGCTTCCATCTGCCGGAGACCCTGACGTTCCCGGGCGTCCGCGCGGTGTACGCGCTGAGTTGGATTCGGCCACTGGTGGCGACCGTCATCGGCGGCGCGTTTTTCTTCGGGCTGTTGAGCGCGCTCCTCAGGCGACGCAAGGTGCTCGGCTTCACCGGCATGGGCCTGGCGCTGCTTGCATCCCTGCTCGGTGGCGCATCGGTGCCGGTGGCAGACGTGGCGGCCGGCGGTGTCGGCCTGGGACTCGACTGGTTTCTGCTCAATCTGTTCCTGCTCGCGCTCGTCTTCGTGCCGCTTGAACGGGTATTCGCCCAGCGACCCTTGCAATCGACCTTCAGATCTGGCTGGACCACCGACGTGGCCCATTTTTTCGCGAGTCATCTTCTGGTGCAGGTCTCCGCGTGGCTGACGCTCGCCCCGGCCGCGGTGGCGACACGCCTGTTGGTGGCCCCACCACTGCAGGACACCGTCTCGGCACTGCCGTGGATCGTGCAGTTCCTGCTGATCGTGCTGTTCGCGGATCTGGGGGAATACACGATGCACCGGCTGTTCCATCGTGTGCCCTGGTTGTGGCGCTTTCACGCCATTCACCATTCCAGTGAAGCGATCGACTGGCTCGCCGGGTCGCGACTGCATCTGGTGGATGTGGTGATCACACGCGGCTTCACATTCGTGCCGATCGCGCTGCTGGGATTTTCTGACGCGCCCGTCTACGCCTATCTCGTGTTTGTGTCGTTCCACGCTGTCTTCATTCACGCCAACGTGCGGTTCGGCTTTGGACGGGCTGAAGGCTGGATCGTCACGCCGCGGTTTCACCATTGGCACCACAGCTCAGAAACTGAAGCACTCGATAAGAACTTCGCGGTGCACCTGCCGTGGATCGATCGGCTATTCGGCACCTACTACTGCCCAGGCGACCGCTGGCCTGAGCGTTATGGGCTGGGTCACGCGAGAATTCCAGAGGGCTACTGGAGGCACCTCATCTGGCCGTTCAGGCGGCGCGTTGACGATGGTTCCTAGTCAGTGCATGATAAGTGCATGGCTGTCAAAACCATCACAATCGACATGGAAGCCTACGGTCTGCTCTCGCGACACAAACGCGAAGGCCAGTCGTTCTCACAGGTCATCAAGTCGCACTTCGGTCCGCAACCCACTGCTGGCCGCCTGCTGGAGCACCTGCGCGGGATTCGGGTGAGTTCTGACACCCTCGCATCGATGGAGCGTCAGGTCCGGTCGCGGCAGGAGCACCCAGCCCGAGCGGTCAGGCTGGAACCGACTCGTCGGGGCGCTCGATGATTCATCTCGACAGCTCGTTCCTGATCGATCTGCAGCGCGAAACCAGCCGGGATCAACCGGGCCCCGCCTTCGACTTCGTCGAGGCCCTGGATCCAGACGAAGTGCTCGGCGTCTCGGTGCATGTGCTGTGCGAGTTGCGTGCCGGCGCGGAACTGTCGCGCCGTCCACTGGAGGGACACGAGGCGTTGGACCGCCTGTTCTCGAGTCTGCTGGTGGCGTATCCGGACGACCGCTTCGCACCCATTTATGCCCGGCTCCTGGCGGCCACAACACGCACCGGCCGACCGGTCGCAACAATGGATCTGCTCATCGCCACAGCCGCCACGCTCGATGACGCCCCGCTCGTCACGCGGAACGTCAAAGACTTCTCCCGTGTGCCTGGGCTGCGGGTCCTGGCGTACTGATCACGGGTGGACAATGACGCGCACGGCTGATGTGGTGATTGTGGGCGGTGGGTGCATGGGCGCCAGTGTGGCGTTCCATCTGGCGCGGCGCGGCGTCACGGATGTCGTGCTCGTCGAGCGCGAGCCACTACTGGGGACCGGCTCGACGGGTCGGAACGCGGGCGGTGTCAGGCACCAATTTTCGAATGAGGCCAACATCCGCCTGTCGATGGAATCGATCGGCGTCCTCGAACGCTTCCAGGAGGAGGTCGGCGCGCACATCGACTTCCACCAGGACGGTTATCTGTTTCTGCTGTCGACACCCGCGAGCGTCGAGGTCTTCACTGCAAATGTCGAACGGCAGCGGCGGCTCGGCATCGAGGTGGACTGGCTTGACGCAGATGCGGCAGCACGATTGGCTCCCGGGCTTGTGACAGTGGACGTGATTGGCGCCACATTCTGCCAACGCGATGGCATCGCCGATCCCAACGGCGTAACCATGGGTTTCGCGAAGAGTGCCCAGGCCGCCGGCGTCACGATCCTGCGTGAGACGGAAGTGACGGGAGTACGGCTGCAGGGTGGCCGGGTCGCCGGCGTAGCGACCACCGGCGGCGACATCTCGGCCCCTGTCGTGGTCAACGCGGCGGGTCCCTACGCCCGGGCCATCGGACGGATGGCCGGACTTGATGTGCCGGTGGAACCGTACCGGCGACACATCTTCATCGCGCAGCCGCCGCCAACGGTTGGCCACTGGAACGTCCCCGACTCTCGCATCATGGTGATCGACTTCGACAGCACGTTCTACTTTCACCGCGAGGGCGCCGGGGTGCTCTTCGGCATGGGCGATCGGCACGAGACGCCGACGTTCGACCTCACTGTGCAGTGGGACTTCCTTGAGCAGATTTCGCCGGTGGCCGCGCGGCGTCTGCCGGCTCTTGCTGACGCGCCCATCGCGCACGCGTGGGCCGGTCTCTATGAAGTCACGCCCGACGCGAATCCCATCATCGGCGCCGCGCGCGATCTCCCGGGGTTCTTCCTGATCAACGGCTTCAGCGGACACGGCTTCCAGCACTCACCGGCCGCGGGTCGCATCCTCGCCGATGTCATCACCGGGCATGATCCCGGAATGGACCTCGCGCCGTTCGCCCTTGAACGGTTCCAGGGCCTCAAGGCCGGGGGCGAGCACTACGTGGTGTGAGGCCGTTCGGCCAGCCACGGAGCGGCGCGGACGGTGACCCATCGGATGCACCCCGCGAGCCCGATGCCGATGGTCGCGATCGTGACGAGAATCGCATACATGTGGTCGATACGGAACGTCTGCCACGAGAGCCACAGCAACGACCCGATGCCCGTCTGCGACCCGACCATCTCCACGCCAATCGTGCCGTGAAACGCCACATTGGACGACAGCCGCAATCCCGTCAGTATCAACGGCATGCTGCCGGGCACCAGGACGTGATGGAACATCTGCCATCGGGAGGCGCCGAAGTTGCGCGCGAGTTCGAGATGCACCGGATTCATGCCGCGGACCCCGGCCACTGTATTGAGCAGCATCGGAAAGAACGCACCAATCGCGACCGCCGCGAGCTTGGATGTCTCGCCGACGCCGAGGACAACGATGAGCAGCGGAAAGAACGCGAGACGCGGAATGGGATGGACGGCGGCCACGATCGGGTCCGCCAGGCGACGCAGTCGCGCAGACACACCCATGGCCAGTCCGAGGATGACACCCGCAGTGGCGCCCACCACAAGCCCGACCAGAATGCGCACCAGCGTGTAGCCGATGTGCGTCGGCAACGTGCCGTCTGCGAACATGCGCGCCAGGGCGCTGCCGATCGCGGAGGGCGCCGGAGTAAACAGGCCCGTCCACGCGCCGGAACGCACCAGCACTTCCCAGACGATCAACAGCACCAGCCACACCAGCAGGAACCGTAGCGACCATCGCACGGGCGGGGCCGCAGCGGCATCGGTGGCCTGGGCGGGGGACGCGTCCAGGCCCGTCATGGTGTGCGCGCCGCCTGCGGTGCTTCCAGGAGGGTCCAGATGTGCTCGACCAGATCGCGGTAGTCGGCGTAGTCGCGGTGCCTGTCGCGCGGCCGCGACAAGGGCACGCGGATGTCGGCCAGCATGTGCCCCGGCCGTCCCGACATGACGAGGACGCGATCCGCGAGGTGCACCGCCTCATCAATGTCATGCGTCACGAAGAGCACGGTCCGGCGGTCCGCGGCCCAAATTCCCAGCAATTCACTCTGCATGTGGCGGCGCGTCTGCGCGTCGAGCGCGGCAAACGGTTCGTCCATCAGCAGGAGCGAGGCGTCGGTGACAATGGCGCGGCCGAGCCCGAGCCGTTGTCGCATCCCCACCGACAACTCGTGTGGATAATGATTGGCGAAGGCCGACAGCCCGACGCGCTCGAGGAAGGCCAGGGCGCGCGCGTGGCGCGTGGCGCGGGGCATGCCCTCGATCGCCAGCCCGAACCCCACGTTCTCGGCTGCCGTGAGCCAAGGAAACGTCCCGTGTTCCTGCACGACGAGGCGCCCCCGGGCTGACAAGCCGACCGTGGCCTCGTCAAAGATCACGCGGCCTGTTGTGGGCCGCTCGAGGCCGGCCACGATGCGCAACAACGTGGACTTGCCGCAGCCGCTGGGCCCGACCACGCAAATGAACTCGTGGCCTTCCACAGAAAAAGACACGTCGCGCAACGCCTCTACGTCTCCGCGGTCGCCGGTAAACGTATGACCGATGCCTTCGCACGAAAAGTGCCTGGTGGTGGTCGTCACTTCACGAACCCGGGATCGACCGCCCGCTCGCGCGTGATCATGCCTTCCATGAATTTTTCCGCGTTGGCCCATGCCTGGAACCCCTCCACGCTGTTCCAGTCGATGTGCGAATCGGCGCTGAACTCAATCCAGCACGCGGCCCGCGTGCGCTCCACGGTTTCGCCGGTCCCTTCAGCGATGATCGCGACATTACGATCGGTCTTGCCGAGGCGATACTGCGTGACGCCCCGCTGGTACGCACGAATGAAGCGATGAGCCGTCTCGCGTTCGCGCACCAGCAGCCGCTCCCCGAACATGATCACGCCCCACTGAAAGTCCGGCACGGCGTCCTGGCCCGAGATCCAGAGGTGTCCGACCGCCGCCATCCGTGACAGGACGGGCTCGGACGCCGCGCCGGCATCGATCGCGCCCGACTGAAGCGCCGACACCATGACCGGCTCGGGCAGACGAACCGTTTCCAGTGTGTTCAGCGTCACTCCGCGCATCTCCAACATCCGGCTCACCACGTAGCGCGTGACGCCGTCCTGGCTCGCACGCACTCTGCGAATGACAGGCGTGCCTGCCGGGTCAAGGCCAGGCCGCAACGCTATGCCGAAGTACGTGCATCCCTCGCGAGCCAGCACACCCAGCCCAGCCGCAATGCGGATGGGGGCTCCCCGCGCAATCGCCGACAAGAATCCGGCATGCAGCGCACCAGGGCGAACGTCGATGTCCCCAGTGATCAAGGCCACAAGCGCCTCTTCGGGACGCATGGTCGCCACAAATTCCACGTCGAGGCCTTCGTCGCGAAAATACCCTTCGGCCTGCGCGATCATCAGTGGAGCGAAACTGATGTGTTCGCTGAACGACACCCGCAGTCGTCGGAGTCCGTCCTTCTCGCCGCGCCCGGTGGCGCGATCGCAACCGGCGGCCAGGCCGGCCGCCAGCACCACCGCAACGACCAGGCGGCAAACCCATCTCATGACGCGCGTTTCCTGATGTCGAGTGGCAGCAGCTTGCCTCTGCCTGTCATGAAGGGCGCTTCCCGGAGAATGCGAACGGAGCCGGCCGCCTTCCAGGTGGCGCTGGCGATGCCGCCGGCAGCCCCGGCTTCCTGCAGGGCCAGGAGCACGCACTCGACCGCTTCGGCCTCGTCACCCAGGGCGATGGACGGTGCGACGCGCAAGATCAGCCGCGTAAAGCCCTCGGCGTCTTCTTCCTCGGCAAACTGATAATCGAGCGCGCTGCCGCCGTACCGGGACGGCAACACCTCGTCGAGAATCCGCTCCATATCGCTCCCCACCATCGTCACGCCTTCACCCGTCAATTTTCGGAACGATCGAATGTCGCGCAGGTGTGTGGGAAAGCCCAGAGTTTCCCAGGGACAACCGCAGGGCGTGGTGTCCACTGTGCCGTAGTCGTCCGACTCCACATTGAGCATGAGTTTGGGCGCGGTGGACAGGAGGGTGGTGAAACAGAACGCCGGCACCTCAAGCGAAAAACCGGGCACCGGACGGCTGGCCTGGATCATCGCCAGATGGTCTTGCATGAAGTGCTGATCGTTGGGACCCGTGGCGTTCAGACACGCCGATCCCACGGTGCCCACTTCGCTGAACGCGTAGCTGGAATAGAAGGTGGCCCCGGTGCGGCGTATCTGGGCCACTTTCGCCAGTGTCGGCGGCTCGGCGCCTCCGCGGAGGATGGTGCCCGTGAGATCGATCCCGTGCTCCTGTGCGGCCACTGCGATGCGCAGGATTCGGCTCACGGACGCATGAACCGTGCACAAGCCGGTGCGTTGCACCTGGTCGTGCGCCCACCGGGCCAATGCGACCGCCTCGTCAAACGGCAGGAGTTTCGGCCAACGCACCGAGGCTCCAGAGAGCCTGGCCACCGTCAGGGCCGCGGTGGTCGCCATTCGGAATCGCATCGGCACGGCGCTGGCCCCTCCCCCGCGCGCGCAGTACCAGTGCGTGGCATCCTCGCCAGCCGCGGCGTGCAGCAACACGCCCATCAATCCCCCGGCCGGGGGAAGGTCGGACCACGACGCCGCAGGGATTCCACGCACCCCTTGCACATGGCGCACCATGATGCGCCCCGGAAGCTGGGCTTCGATGTGGGCGAGATCGAGCCTGACCCGCCTCCCCATTCCCGTGCTGCCGCCGGTGGTGGTGGAATAGAACCGCCCCGCAGTCGGGTTATCAAAATCGGCGGGCGAGACGTGCATCGTCGTGCTGCCCCGGACGATGGGCTGCAGTCCCTTGAACTCCTCGAAGCTCACGTAAACGCCGTTGCGCCGAAGCTCAAGCAGCGTGGGCTCCAGGCCCTGTCGCCGCACCATCTCACGGACGTCGGGCCACCCGTAGCCCGCCGCCTTCAGCAGCGCGAGGTACGGACTGGCGGGGTTCTCGTAGACGCCGCGGTCGAGCACACCAAGGAAGTTGCGATCCCGGCTGCGGAGGCGCTCCTGCACGATCTCGAGCGCCTGAGGCACCGTCATGCGCCGACGTACGAGCCGCGGAAGACCGGCGAGGAACCGAGCGAACGCCGTGAGCTCCGTGGCTCGCTCAACCCGGTGCGGAAACATGAACACGAAACACTAAGATGCCGGCACCAGTTGCAGAACGAGTTCCGTGGCGCGATCGATCCCCGTGGTGGCCGTGTCGATCGCCAGATCGTACTGACGCGCGTCGGTCCAGTCTGTCCCCGTGAGCGCGCGCATGAAACCGGCGCGGTCACGGTCTGACTGGCGCACGTCGTCACGGGCCTGGGCTTCCGTAATTCCGGCACGCTCACCCACACGTGCAATGCGCCAGGCCTCCGGTGCGTGCAGAAAGATCCGCACGACACCAGGACGGCCTTTGAGCACGTGGCCCGCCCCTCGCCCGACGATCACCGCCGAGTGGTGCTCCGCCATTTCCTCGATGATGCGGCGCTCGAGGCGAGCCGACTCGGCCTCCTGCATGGTGTCCATCGGCAACATCCCCAGGCCACTCATGCCACCCATCGCCAGCGCGCCGGCCATGGTGTCCCACCACGTGCCAATCCGTTCCTTCACCTTCTCGAGGTTCGGATCGTGGACCAGCAGATATTCCGAGGCATCCCGAAGCAGGCCGCCGTCCACGAAGCGCATCCCCCGGCGCTCGGCAACGATTTGCCCGATGTGGGCGCCGCCGCTGCCCTTTTGCCTCGAAATGGCCACCATGATCGCCCCGTTGTCTGTCATCTCTCGCTCCTTCACGTGGGCGTCAATTTATCACCGAAGCCTCATGATCGCCGGCGTGGCGCCGCTGCTCGTGGGTGCGGACCGAGCCGCTACCAGCCTCTCAAGGCCGAGCCTGCACGCCAACGAAAAACGCCTCAGTCCGCTCTGAGCGCCGCCAGGGGGTCGGTGCGCATGGCCCGGCGCGCCGGAATCCACGCGGCCACGATCGAAACGGCCAGCACAATCGCCACCGCCACATGGGGCGCGGCTGAAGCCACGCCCTACGGGCTCCTGGACCCCAGGCTCTCGGGCTCTCGGGCCCCCGGGACCCCGGGACCCCGACCGGCAGCCAACCTTTCGAACCAAACTCGGGTACTCTTCTCGGCTGTGGACCACCCACTGCCTGACGCAATCGTTCGGCGCTACCGGGTCGAGGGCCAGATCGGCTCCGGAGGCATGGGTGTGGTCTACAAGGCCACCGACACCCGGCTCAACAGGGCCGTTGCCATCAAAGCCATCCATGACGGCCGATTCCGTCAGGGCGGCGACCCGCTTCGCGCTGAAGCACTGGCCGCCGCCTCAATCGACCACCCCTATATCTGTAAGGTCTACGAACTGATCGAGGACGGGACCGAAGCCTACCTGGTGATGGAGTTCGTTGAGGGCGAAACGCTCGCGGCGATCCTGCGCCGCGGGCGCCCGCCGCTCAGTCAATGCGTCCAGCTGGCGAGTGAGATCGCCGAAGGACTGGCCGCCGCGCACAGTCGGGGTCTGGTCCACCGTGATGTGAAGCCGTCGAATGTGATTGTGACCACCGACGGACATGTGAAGCTGCTCGACTTCGGACTCGCGCGCGCGGACGCCATAGCAAAGCCGTCCGATCGCACTCGCACCTCTCCATCTGATCGCACCGATCAGGCCGCCGGCACGCCCCAGTACATGTCGCCTGAACAGGCAGCCGGACATCCGATTACCTTCCGGTCCGATCTGTTTTCGATGGGCGTCGTGATGTTCGAGTGCCTGACCGGGCAACTGCCGTTCATGGGGCTGTCGTCGTACGACTACGTCCGGCATTTGCTGACCGATGCGCCGCGTCGGCTTGATCGCCTGGCGCAGGGCGCGCCCACCGGGCTCGTCGATTTGGTGGAACGCTGCCTCGAGAAGAATCCGGCCGACCGGCCCGAGTCGGCGGCCGCGGTGCTCAGCGAATTGCGGCACATCGGCGGCGCGCTGACGGCCGTCGGCGGCACGTTCAACACCGTGGGCGCCGAGCAATCGAAGCGCCGCTGGCAGTGGATCGCCGCAGGGGTCACCCTGGCGGGTCTGGCGGTCGCGGCCTGGCAGTGGATGGGCCGCGCCCCGGTCACCGATCCGCTTCGCCGATCACGGCCCGTCGTCATGTGGGCGAGCGAGGAGACGGCCAGCCGTGTGTCGGCGGACGGCAAGTGGCTGTCGTTTGTCTCCACGCGTGATGGCGCGGCGCAGCTATTCGTTCAACCGGTCACCGGCACCGAGGCGCGGCCCGTGACGCTGTCATCGGGACGCATTCTCGGTCACACCTGGTCGCCGGCCGGCGACCAGATCGCGGTGGCACTCGGCCGGCGCGACAGCACCGTGTTGCAGGTCGTCCCCGCGTTTTTCGGCGGCGTCGCGTCGCAGAACCTCGTCCTGAATCCGGCACCGAACGAGGTGCGGGTGCTGCGATGGATCGGCCGTCGCGTCTTCCTGCAGCTGTCGACCAACGCGGGCCGGTCCCTCAGCGTCGTCGATCTCGACGCGGGCACCGTGACCGACCTCAGCGCCTCGTGGTCACTCAACGGCGTCTTGAACAACCTCGACGTCCACCCCGACGGACGCCGAGTCGTCCTGGCGCTGCGCTCGGGTGATCAGGAGGACCTGTGGGAAACGGATCTGGCCGGCGCGCCTCCCCGCCGGTTGACCAACGACGCGTTCTTCGAGCGGATGCCGATCTGGAGTGGCACCGAGGGGGCGATCATCTTTCAAACGAATCGCGGCGGCCAGAGCGACCTGTGGGAACTCCACGCCGGCAGCGGCCGTCTGAGGCCGCTCACCTCGAGTCAGACCGAAGAGACACCTGAGGGCACGTCCGCCGACGGATCAATCGTGAGCTTCCAGCAAGGCGCCGACGAGGCCAAGTTGTGGCTGATCGACCCGGCCACCACAGTCGGCCGGCAGCTGGCGTCCGACGCGCTCAGTGATTTTGCTCCCGCCGTCTCGGCTGATGGCCGAACGCTGGTGTTTCAGCGCAGCGAGCCGAGTCCCTCTCAGGGCTACCGGATCCTCGACTCCCAGCTCTTCGTCGCCGGCCTCAGCACCGGTGGCCTGACCGCCGCAGCGCGACCAGTCACGGCCGGTTTCGCAGGGCAGCTGTCGCCCGACGGCGCACGGCTCGCGTTCATGCAGGGTGGTGACAAACCCGGCCAGACGTCGCTCTCGGTGGTGGACCTCTCGACCGATGAGAAGTTCACGGTCTCGGCCACGACCCGGCTCCCGATTCTCCAGCAGTACCCGGTGGAGTGGGGCGAACAGCTGATGGCGTGGCAACCTCGCAGCGACGTGCTCTACTTTGTGGACCATGGCGCGGCGCCGACGATCGCCACCTATCATGCCGCCACAAAGAAGATTGAGAGCCCACTCTTCACGGCGGCGGCGAACGCGTTCGTGCGCGACCTGCTGATCTCCTCAGACGGCCAGCGTCTCGCATTCCTCACCCGCGTCTCGGGACAGTACGGCGTGCAGGTCCGCGACCTCGCAAGCGGTCAGCAACGTGAGATCGCGACGTTCCCGGGGTCCGTCACTGGCGCGTACGGCCGTGGATGGCTGCCCGATGGCCGGGTCGTCATCGTGCGATCAGTCGAGGTCAACCAGGATTCCACCTCGACCGTGGAAGTGCTCCTGGCAGGACCAGACAGAGCCACGACAACCGCCGGCACCCTCTCAAACGCATTCCTGAGTACCGCACGGCTCGACCCGGCGAATGGCACGCTCTACCTCACGCGCACCGAGGGCGGCGTGCATAATGTCTACGGGTATGCGATTGCGTCCGGTCGCCTGACACAGGTGACGGATAATGCGTTGCCTGGCGTCAGCTTTTCTGGTGTCAGGCCGGCCGGGGGTTCCCTGATTGCGGTCAGGAACCAGCGGGCGCGCGACATCTGGCTGATCGAAACCCAACTGGAACCCCCGGCTGTGCGCCGGAACTGACTGACATCACTCACACCACATAGGAGACTCACCAATGGCTAAGGCACAAGGGAAGAAGTCAGCAACAACGTCGCGCAAGCATGCAAGGCGTCGCAGCAATGATGTGCAAAAGATGGCCGCGTTGCGATGGCTGGTCATGAAGATCGAGCAGCTCGGTATCGAGATTCTCGTCACCAGCCCCGGCAAGTTCGCCGCGGTTGAAAACGCAATGCGTGCGCAGGTGCAGCTCCTGAAGCAGCTGGGTCGGCCGACCATGCAGGCCGATGACTGCCCGGGCGGCTACATGCTTTGCCGCGACGGACTCTGCGCACCGATGTGTGACGATGACCCACCGCCGGCGGCGCTCATGTCCGCGGGCACGCAACGCGGGCGCCGACGCTAGCGCCGCGCATAACGCGTCGTCTTACCCGTGCGGGCGTTGGTGACGGTGAATGACCCATCCTCGCTCGCACTGATCTTGATCCAATGCGCCGTCGCATCGCTCAGATTGGCGATGCGGTCGTCGGCGGCATTCTCCGCGCCTTTGACCTCCGACCGATGCAACTGCCATGTGTCTGTCGCTGATGACGCGCGAAGCGTCTTGAACATCGCCACGGCACCGCCTTTGGTCGGGCCATTGTTGAGCACGGCCACCCGAGGCTGAGTCGTAGCGAACAGCGACGGATCCGACGCGTCAGTCGCGCCGTGGTGCGACACCAGATACACGTCCACCTGACCGATCTGATCTGAGGGGCACGCCAGACGGAAGAGCGGTGCGTCGCTCAAGTCTCCGACGTCGAGGAAGCGGAACCGGCCGAATTCCAGCAGCACACCCGTCGATCGCGGATTCTCGGTCATTTCAGACGCCGGCACCCCTGGCGGTACGCACGCGGCATTCGGGCCGGGCGCTGCCCCTGCAAGCGGCGTTCGGAGCGTCTCCCCTCCGGAACTGACGACGGTGACGTGAACGCCTGTCAGGGGAATGCGGTCGCCCGGCCTCGGCTGAATATGGCGCCTGCCCTCGCGCACGGCTGCGTACGCCTGATGGATCGCGATGGTCCCGGCCACGTTGTCGGCATCAGCCGTGACACCACCGTGGTCGATGAACGCGTCAATCGGGAGCAGTTGCGCCAGCTCGGGAACGCCACCGATGTGATCGGCGTGAAAATGGGTCGCGAGCAGGTAGTTGAGCCGGGACACGCCGGCGTGTTGTGCGACGGCAAGGATGCGTTGCGGATCGCGCGCCACTGCGGGATCGCCGGGTTTTGAAGAAAAGCTCCCCGTGCTGGGAAAGCCGGCATCGATCAGCATGGCCTGCCCGGCCGGCGTGACGATGAGTGTGGACTGTCCGCCTTCAACGTCAATGAAGTAGATGTCGAGTGTCTTCGTTCCCTGCGGGGACAAAAGGGCCAGGGCGATCGCGAGAATAAGCGGCTTCACGGTGAACAGTCTACGCCGTTACAGGGGCGCCAGATGGGCGCGGCTACAGCTTGGGTGGAGCCCCCTGCGGCGGACCTGGCTCAGAATTTGTACCGAATCCCCAGCGAGGGCAACAGCGGGAGGCTGTTGCGCCGCTCGTACGTCACGCGCGGCCGATCGGCGTTCGGGTCGTACGACAACTGCGCGTCAAAGCCCGACGCATTGTCCGCATTGAGGAGATTGATGACATCCACATAAAACTGCCAGCGGCGGCCCTTCCAGCCAGGACGGTAGGTGATGCGGGCGTCCACGCGTGAGAACAGCGGCAAACGCGCGGAATTGAGGTTCGACACGCCGCCGGGGTCAAACGTCCAGACCAGCTGCCGTCTCGACACCTGGGGAATCAATTCGGTGCGGTTGCCGTCGCCATCGGCGTCCCGCAGATCCTGCACCGCGGCCACACGTACGCCCACCGGCGGTGAATACGGAAAACCCGATTGCACTCGAACCGTCGTGGCGATCTCGAACGCGGCATTCAGGCGCAGGTTCGCTACCAGACTGAACGCGTGCGGCCGGTCGTAGTCGGCCGGCATCGTGATGCCGTAGAGCGTCTTCTCCGCACGACTTCGCGTATAGGACACCCATCCCGTGAGGGCGCGAGGGGACGATGACACGGACTGGCGCGCCACGTAGACCTCAACGCCAGACGCCCGCCCGCGACCGCCATTCACCGGTGTGCTCAGGATCTGCGCTTCGCGTGGCACCTCAGAGGCGAGCGCCGCAGGAAAGTCGTACGCCGAGGTTCGCGCGTCAATCTCCGCTGCCGTTTCGAGCCTGCCGATAACCAGATCGCGGAAGGACTTGTAGTAGCCCTCGACTCTGGCCACCACGCCAGGCGCCAGTGTGTGTTCAAGGCCAACCACCGCGTGCCTCGCCCGTTCGGGACGCACCCTCGCGTCGTCTTCACTTGTGAGGTTCACGAAGTAGTCGGACTGCAGGAGCTTTTCGTAGCCAGGGCTCTGAGTGAATGCGCCACCCGCCACGCGCAGACGGGTACGACTGGTGAGGTCAACCAGCAGCGAGGCCCGCGGTGAAAGCGATGCACGTCCGGTGACGCTGGTCTTGTCGAGACGAAGGCCCGGTTCCACCCGGAGCCACGGCCTCACCATCCAGACGTCCGACAGCCATGCTCCAAACCGCCAGGAGTCCCTGGCCGAATCCAGCAGCGCCGGCAGGCCGGTCCCTCCCTGAATGCTCGAGCCATTTGAGACGCCTGGATTACGTTCGCCATCGATGCGCCATCCCCATTGGGTGGCCAACACATGCACCTCGAGCCCCGCGTCCAGCACGTGGGCGCGGCTGACCTGGATGGTGGTGTCCTGCCGAACCGCGGCATCGCGCACGGCAAGGCGACGGGTGAAAATCAGGTCGGACAGCGATTCCGAATTATTGCTGACGGGCGCATTGGTGCGTCGTGCGCCCGTTTCGAATCGGCCGTCGAAGTCGATGTCGTCACGATTGAGATACCACGACGCCACGGTTCGGCTCGATACCCTGGCGCCAAACGGGCGTTGCCAGGAGATGGCCACCAGATCGTTGCGGGCCTTCGTCCGAATCACCGCCGATTGGGAACCGCCGTTTCCGAACTCCGCGTCCGTACTCTCGCGACTCAGCAGGCCGAAGACCGAGAACTGCCCACCACTCTTGAGGGGCCAGACGCCCCTGCCTTGCAAGTCATTGAAAGACGGCAGGTCGGCATCAACGAATCGCTCTGCCACAAGGTCGTAGTAGGTCCGGCGTCCGCTCACGAGCCACGAGCCCTGAGACGACCAAGGCATGCGCCCCTCGGCCACGACGTTGGCATCGGTGAGCGCGAGCGTCGCATTGCCTGTGGCACGGCTCGCCGGATTCCCCGCGCGGTTGTCGATGGTCAGAATCGACGACAAACGATCGCCATACCTCGCGGGGAACGCGCCGGCCGTGAGCTCAAACGCTTCCACGGTTTCCGGATTGAACGCACTGGTGAGCCCAAACAACCGATACGGGTTGTGAATCTCCACCCCATCCATCACGGTCAGGTTCTGGTCTGGTCCGCCGCCTCGCACCGAGAGCCGGCTATCAAAATCGTTCACCGACGTGATGCCAGGCAGGGTGTGCAGGACCTTGAAGACGTTTTCGGCGGCGCCCGCCACGGTCGCGACGTCGGCTGGCGTCACCGACAACAGCGACGGCGCGGTTGATGCACTCCTGCGGTCCGCGTTGACCGTCACGGTCTCCGTGACGCCGGCAACACGCATGCCGACGACCACACGCCGCGACTGACCGGCGACAACCGTGACCTCGATCGCCCGGGTGATCGTGAATCCAGCCGCGATCGCTGTGACGGAATATCGGGCCGGCGGCAGATCCGAAAAGAGAAACCTCCCCTGCTCGTCCGTCGTGGTTTCGCGTCTCAGGGCCGGCGAGGTTCCGATCACGGTCACCAGAGCGCCCGGAAGAGCAAGCCCCGTTTCAGCCACGACCGTTCCCGCCAACTCCGCGGTCGCCTGTGCACGAACCGGCGCGGGGCACCACAGATTCAGAAGCAGGGCGAGGCCCGCCAAACGCGACAGCGTGTTCACGCTTCAATTCTATCTGGCGCCACCTGAGACCGAAGGCAGTTCGGCCGTGGCTCGACTGCGATTCATCTGCAGCACGTCAATGCCAGGGTCAACCACGATGCGTCGAGGACGCTCGGCGATCACCCACGACACAGACACCGATTCGCCCGCAGGGGCGAACACCGTCTGGTCGATGCGCGCCTGGTCGCCCATCGCAGAAACGATCACCACGGCAGGGATCGCGCCCACATTCCGAAGCGTGGCCGACACCCGCCAGCCCGTCCCTTCGCGCGCCACACTCGCCCCGCCGACCACGAACTCAGGCAGTCCGATTCCTGCCGCCCACCGTTCGGTGAACGCGGTGCAGGCCTGCACCTCTGTCGCACCGGCGCACAGATGCTCGAGCAGCCCGGTCAGCGTGACAGGCGGCGACACCTCGTCGCTGTGGGCTGCCACAAACCGCCGCAACCCGCCAAGCATCGCGGCCTCGCCGATCCGGCGCTCCAGCATCCACAGCACCCAGGCACCCTTGTTGGCCGCCACCACCTCGTCTGTGCCCGTCTCGGCTGTGGTGTGCAGCAACGACCGCTCGATGTCGACCCGCCGCGCGCCCAGATACTCGCGTTCGATCTGAGTCGCAAACGCCTGTCGGGCGGCGGCGCCATGTTCGACCTCCAGAAATCGCATGGTCAGGTAGTTGGCCATCCCTTCGATCAACACGTCGGCGCCCGGCCCTTCGGCAGGCCGCACACGGTGCGGCCACCATTGGTGCGCCACTTCATGGGCCGTGACGATGGCCGGCAGAGGCACCTGGGCGTCAGGCCGCGCGAACATGCCGAAGCCCTCCGAAAAAAGGATGGACGACGGAAAGGACTGGGCACGTGTGGCGTGGTCGGGATAGGCGCTGAGCCGCAGGGCGGACCAGGGATACGGCCCCAACCACTCGCTGTATCTGGACCGGGCACTGGTCAGCGTCCGCAAGATCGCGTCGACATTCCAGGCGTGGCGCGGGTCAAACGACACGGCGTCAGCGCCGTTCTGCCGCGTCTCCCATCGCCCGCCCGCGAGGCTCAGATATCGCACCGGCTCGGAGGTCACCCATTTGGTGGTCGTCCACCCGTTCAGGACACTCGTGTTGACCGGCGCGCCAGTGGCGTTTACGGTAAACCCCTGTGGCGAGCGCACGAGTAGCCGCACGGTCATCGCCGGCCTCCGGTCACCGCCATCACCGAGAGAGTAGCCTGGTATCGGAAGCAGATTCGGCCCCAGCGTCTGCAGCACCAGACTGGACGGCAGGACAAACTCAGAGAGGGCGCCGCCATTGCGCGTGAATCCTGTGGGCCAGACAACCTCGTGAGTCACGCGGATCTGCCGCACCGGGCGGCCGGGCGCGGCAAGCAGGTGCACCCCGTCCTTCACCTGTGCGATGACCGGCACGTCGTCGACCCACCAACGCACGTCGCGAAGGGCCGGCCCGACGGTGAATGCGAGTTGATCCTCCCCTGCCTCCGGACCGAGGACGAACCTGGCATCGATGTGGACGCGGCGATGATCGGGCATCACCGTGATGTTTGCGTCGAGGTGTCGCACTGCGGGCGCCGGCCCAGCCAAACCGGCTGCGTGCGCGGCCCGATAGCGATCGCGCCACCCGCGGGCGTTGCTGCCGTCGGGCCCCACGGCGATTTGCGAAGCCATCCAAGAGCCAAGACCGGCGGTGCCTGCCGTGACGATCACCAGCGCGCTGGTCAGCGCAGCGCTCCAGCCTCGGATGCGGCTGGTCCCGGTCCGTCGAACGAATCCCTTGTAGGCCATGACCGCAAATAGCAGTGCGGCCATGAGTATCAGCACGCGGTTGGCAAGAAGGGCGTGGCCGTGCATCTCGAAGGGTCCCGCATCGGTCCAGCGCAACGCCCCCCAGAGCGGCCAGTTCGTCAGCCAACTGTGCGCACCGGTGACGGTGAGCCCGACCGTCACCATCAACACGCCCAGGCTGACAACGTAGGTCAGTGGCCGACTGCCCGTCCAGGTCCAGACGGCCGTGACCATCGCTGTCCACATGAGGAACGTCGGAGCCAGCCCGACGCCCCACAGCACCACGAACGGCCACCACTCACGGGCACCGACCGGTTGCAGCAGGAGCGCGAGCATCCCGACCGCGCCGCACGCCAGCAGGACACCGATCGTCAATACCGCACCTGCCGCCCAGATGCCACCGAGCAGTGCCGTAGTGGAAATGGGCGACGAGTACACCAGGGCATCAAGGCGCACGCGTTCAGCCCGGCTGAGTGCTTCCACCAGGTGGAACAGCAACAAGAGACAGCCGACGCTGGTGATCACTTCAATCAACCCGACCGCCAGACCTCCTGCGGTGGCGATCACGGCTGAATCGAGGGGACCTCGCGCCGAGCCCACCGTTTCCCAGGCCAGCGCTGCGGCAAAGACGATGAACAGATAGAGCGCCGGTTGCGCGCGCAGATGACGCAGCTCGGCGGCTGCGACCACCCGGACCGCCTGCAGCAGGCCCGGAGCGCGCCGGGTCATCGCCAACGTCCCCACCGGTGAGAACGGCAACGGGCTGGCAGATACGGCCGCGCGGCCTGCGGGAGTCCGAACGGTGACGGCGCCGCGCAGTGCACGCGTCAGGTGCCGCGCCGCCATCCACACCGCCACCGTCGGCACCAGCAACACCGCAAGCCGGTTCATGAGAAACGCCGAATCGAGCGGCAACGCGGCCGAGTTGTAGAAGGTGATCCCTCGATCGAACGTGAAGACCGATTGCGACAACCACCGGGCGCCCCAGAGGTCAAGAGGCACGTCCCACCAGCCGAGGGGCTCTTGTGTGCCGAGCGCCAACACCGTCACGGCAAACACGATGGTCGGCACCAGATAGACGCCCACGGGCATCCTGAACCGCACACCCACCGCAAACGCCACGCCGGCGCACCAGACCATCCCCGGAAACACAAACAACAGCGCGGGCCACAGATAGTGAGTCACCGCAAATGGGCCGCGATACGTATCGCCACCGACGAGTCCACCACACTCGTACCATCCGAGTGCAAGGGCCACGTGCGTAGCGAGCACGCCCGTGAGTACGGCCATGACGCCCAGGCACTTGCCCGTCGCATACTCGCCCGCGGTCAGGGGCGTGCTGTGGAGCAAGTCTCCGACGCGCGCCTCATCGTCATGGATCACGGAAAGACCGGCCAGCATCGACGCCAGGAACGGGTAGAACAGCAGCCCCGTCAGCGAGAAGCTCTGCGCCATCGCGTGCACGGAATTGCTGAATGGCCTCAGGCCTTCGACCGCTGCGCTGCCCGACGGAATCATCGCCGCCGGATTCACCGTGAGCGTGGCGAACGTCACGGACGCCAGCAGACCCCAGAGCAAGGGGCTTCGCAGGTGTGTGCGTGCCTCGTGGCGCGCGATCGTGAGCACACGCGAGCGCGTCATGCGGCGGGCTTCGCAGACGGCCGAGCCAATACCATGTAGGCGTCTTCCAGTGTCGGGGCCACGGGTGCGAAGCCCTGAGGCGCAATGCCAGTGTCAACCACCAGGCGCACCAGTGTCTGCCCCTCAAGCAACCGGGCCTGTGTCACGCGCTGGTCGCGCGTCCACACATCGAGGTCGGCGCGTGACACCACGCCCTCAAAGACGCGTCCGGCCAGCGACGCGCGCGCGTCCTGCGGCGTGGTGACGCACACCAGGTGACCAAACCTGATGATGGCCAGGCGCGCACACACCATTGCGACGTCTTCGACAATGTGCGTGGAGAACAGCACCACGCGGTCCTCTGCGAGTTCCGTCAACAGGCGGAAGAATCGAAGGCGTTCCTCGGGGTCGAGGCCGGCGGTTGGCTCATCGACGATGAGCAGTCGGGGATTGCCGGCGATGGCCTGCGCAATGCCCAGCCGTTGCCGCATGCCGCCGGAGTACTGCTTCACCGGCCGGTGGGCCGCATGGGTGAGGTTGACCCGATCGAGCAGGGCGGCGGAGAGCCGGGTCAGGCCCCCCGGCGCCTCCACGCCTTTGAGCGCCAGCAGATGGCGCAGCATCGCGTCGCCGGTCATGTGTGGATAAAAGCCGAAGTCCTGCGGCAGGTAGCCCAGCACGGGCCAGATACGTTCCGGCGTCTCTGTGACCTCCTGCCCCTCCCAGAAGATCTTCCCTGTAGTCGGGGCCAGGAGGCCGGCGAGGACGCGCATCAGGGTGGTCTTGCCTGAGCCGTTGGGGCCGAGGAGTCCGAACAGCCCTGACGGCACTTCAAGCGAAACGTCCTGCAGCGCGGTCACGCCGCCGGGATACGTCTTGGTCAGTCCGAGAATGGACAGCATGCGCAGCTATTACTGCCCGGCGCCGGAAATGGTTCCCGATAACCGATCTAGCGGCACTCGAACAAGATGATGTTGCCCTGTGAGCGATCGAGGCACTTGCGCATGAGCAGGTCGCGCATCGGCCGATCGCTCACGACATTTCTGCGCGGAGCGTGAAGCGCCACCAGGAGCCGGCCGTTCTGCCGAAGGAGCCCATCCATATGCGCGGGGTCGGCAACATGAGACGCGGACCGACCCACGTAGAAATCGAACATGAAGGCATCTTGCCCGACAACCACCACTGGGCTACCAGCCCAGTCCGGTGGAGGCGTGAGCCACTCGCGGTAGCCGGGTGCGCTGACGCCAGACGGGCCACGATCCAGCCACGCCCGCGCCAGCCAGAGGCCGCCCGCAAGAGTCGCGATACCAACGACGATGGCGGCGCCCCTGAGTGCGCGTCTGGTGAGCGACCGCTGCCACTGAAACGGCGCGACGATTCCCGCAGACAGAAAGACCGCAAGCATTGGCAGCCAGAATGAAAAGAACCGTGGGAAGACGACAATGGTCTTGCCAGCGAGCAACAAGAGGAGGAGGGGCACGACGAGCACGGCGACGCCGAGAGACGCCTCCCCCTTGGGCAACCGCAGGAAGCCGACCACCATCAGGCCGCCTGCGATGGCCATCAGTGTCCACGATCGGGAGGATAGCAACTCGACCGCGAGGCCCGCCCACTGCACGCCCCAGTGGTCTCCTCTGGAAACCACCGTGCCGCTTCCCGAAGGAGCGGTCGCAGAAGGCGCCGAAGGCACCGAAGGCACCGCAAAGACAGGCCGGTCGGCCACGAGATCGCCGACGCTCGGCAGGAACATCACGAGAGTGAACACGCCGATGATCAGGAATGAGCGATGCAACCGGCGCAGACCGTCGCCCGAAACGGCGGACGGCGTCACCCGCCCACCGGCGAGACTCCACGCCCAGAAGGCGAGGTACTCGATGGCAAGGATCCAGAAACCGAAGAGGTGGAACAGTGGCAGTACGGCGGTGGACATCGTGTGCACGCGCGCCTGACGAGGATCTCCCGTGCGGAGCACTCTGAAGAACGCATCGACCGACAGCCAGGCCATGCAGGCCAGGCCGGAGTAGCCACGGGCCGTCTGCGCCCACAGCAGGAATGCCGGCGACGCGGCCAGGAGCGCCGCCGCGCACAGTCCCACCACGGGCCCAGAGAGTCGCCGGCCGAATCGCCACGTCACGATGATCGCGCCAAGCGCCAGCAGGAATGCCGGCAGGCGCACCACCCATTCGTGAGGCCCCAGCGCGCGGACAAACGCCGACGCCAGAATCGAGTTGCCGAAGTGATTGTTGTAGGTCTGGACGCGGGTGGCCGACTCCCACCACGAACGCTCAACGATGAACTGGGACGCCGAGTACATCTCGTCGTACTCAAGAGACCGGCTGAGGCTGGGAATCACCACCCACGCGAACGCCGCCACGATAGCGAAGAGCGCGACAAGTTCTACCAGCCCAGGTGCGGAGTGCCCTGACTGCCCCACAGCCGACGGCACGTCTTGCCCGGCGGGCAGCCACCGTCGCCCCCACTGATGCAGCGCGGCGAAGACCACAAACGACAGCAGCAGCACGGCGGGCCACTTGAGCAGCCGGCCCCAGGAAACCGCAGCGCGCACGACCTGGTAGGTCCTGGTTCCCATCAACGCGACGTGCCCGGCCACGTCGCGGCCCAGAGCGTAGTACGGCGTGGGCGCAGCCGGGGGCTGCCAGCCGCCGGCCGACATCGACAGCACGGCGGTCCAGCCAACGCGTCCCTCATGCTCAAATCCAGGCAACGCGGCAGCGACATCGGGCCGGTCGCCCGCATGCAGTTCGGCGTACCCGACGCGCGCACCCTTCCCGTCCGCGCAGCCCTCCTCGCCGCGACGCGCCTCGCCCGCTCGACAGATCTCGATACTGCTCACGCCCACATCGTCGAGCGCCCAGCCGAACAGCCGAACCTCGCCCTCGGCCACTTCGCCATCGACTGGTGCGTCAAAGAACCCCATCGGTGGCTGGTCGGCTGTCACCACGAAGACGTGCACCGCGACCCGCTGGCTCGTGGCCCCGTCTATCGAGATGACGACTTCACCGACGGCGGAGGTCCCGTCCAGGCGCGCAGGGTCGGCCTGAACGGAGAGGCGCGCGGGACCGGCGCCACTGGTGGGCGCGACCGTCAGCCACGGCACGGTGGATTCCGCGCGCCACGGCCGCACCGCCCGATCCGTGCGATCGAGCCGGACAATTCGCGAGGGTGTCGAATGCCATTGGCCGTCAGGCGACTGGGTCGCGCGCAGATGGAGCACCGCCGGATCGGCGACCAATGTCTGCGCCTCGGCCAGAGCGGGTCGGCCCGCGAGAGCGACGAGCACACACATCCAGGCGGCGGCGAGGAACGTCTGCACCATGCGATTCTAGCTGGTGGCTCGCGTCTGCAACGAGACTAGAACTGCAGCGAAAGGGCAGTAGCCGGTCGGAGGGCATACGCAAAAGGGCGGCAAGGAGTCTCCTCCTCGCCGCCCGCGTAGTGTGCCCGCACGGGCTGAAGCCCATGCGCTCCGATCCCCCGGACTCCTGGACTCCCGGACTCCTGGACTCCCGGACTCCTGGACTCCGACTAGTACCTATAGTGGTCCGGCTTGTACGGCCCGTCCACAGGGACGCCGATGTACTTCGCCTGCTCGGGTGAGAGCTTCGTCAGCTTCACGCCCAGCTTGTCGAGGTGCAGGCGCGCGACCTTCTCATCGAGATGCTTCGGCAGCACGTAGACCTTCTTCTCGTAGTTCGACGTGTGCGTGAACAACTCGATCTGCGCGATGACCTGATTGCTGAAGCTTGCCGACATCACGAAACTCGGGTGACCCGTGGCGCAACCGAGGTTGAGCAAGCGCCCTTCGGCCAACACGAGCACGCTGTGCCCGTCCGGGAACACGAACTCATCAAACTGCGGCTTGATGTTGATGCGCTCGACGCCCTGCTTCTTCAGCCCGGCCATATCGATCTCGTTGTCGAAGTGGCCGATGTTGCCGACGATGGCCTTGTCTTTCATCTGGCGCATGTGGTCCACGGTGAGGATATTCGTGTTGCCCGTGGCGGTGATGAAGATGTCGGCCGTCTTCAGCACGTCGTCAAGCACCGTCACCTGGTAGCCTTCCATGGCGGCCTGCAACGCACAGATGGGGTCGATTTCCGTGATGATGACGCGCGCGCCCTGTCCCTTGAGCGCCTGCGCGCAGCCCTTGCCCACGTCGCCATAGCCGCAGATGACCGCCACCTTGCCGGCGAGCATCACGTCGCTCGCGCGCAGGATGCCGTCGGTGAGTGAGTGCCGGCAGCCGTAGAGGTTGTCGAACTTCGACTTGGTGACCGAGTCGTTGACGTTGATCGCCGGGAACAAGAGTGTGCCCGCGTTCATCATCTCGTAGAGGCGATGGACGCCCGTGGTGGTTTCTTCAGTGACACCCTTGATGTCTTTCGCCATCGTCGTGAAGCGGCCGGGGTGCTTGACCAGCTGCGTACGGAGCAGCTCGAGGATCACGCCCCACTCTTCGGGGTCCTTGTCCTCATCAAACGCCGGCACCGCGCCCGCCTTTTCGAATTCGACGCCCTTGTGGATCAGCAACGTCGCGTCGCCACCGTCGTCGAGCAGCATGTTGGGGCCCGAGCCGTCGGGCCACATCAGCGCCTGGTCGGTGCACCACCAGTATTCGTCGAGCGTCTCGCCCTTCCAGGCAAACACCGGGATGCCGCGCGGATTCCCGGCGGAGCCGTTCCTGCCGACCGCGACGCCGGCGGCGGCATGGTCCTGGGTCGAGAAGATGTTGCACGACACCCAGCGCACGTCGGCGCCGAGTTCGTCGAGCGTCTCCATGAGGACGGCGGTCTGGATGGTCATGTGCAGCGAGCCCATGATCTTCGCGCCCTTGAGGGGGAGCTTGCCTTTGTATTCGGCGCGGATCGCCATCAGGCCGGGCATTTCCTGCTCGGCGAGACGGATTTCCTTGCGGCCCCACTCGGCCAGGCCGAGGTCAGCCACCTTGAACGGCGCTCGTCCGGCCGTCTTGGCCAGGTCAAACGCGTGTGCAGTCATCGTTGCGGTCGTCATCATTCTCTCCTTGTGTTTTTACTCACACGAGGCATGAAGGCCTGAAGGAACTTCCATTTTGGGAAGGCTCTTTCAGGGCTCCACGCCTCGTGTAAACCCTGATCTACGTCTTTCTCCGCCCTGTTGCCACGAACAACCCTGGGCCCTTCGCTCCAGGGTCTTCGGGCAGATTTGCCACGTTCGTTCTTTCAAAACCCGCCTGCGTCAGAAACCTGCGCGCCTGGTCGTCGCCGAATCCCAGCCACACGTGCCCCATCTGCTGGCGATAGTCCTCGCGATGGTGCGCGGCCATGTCCACGAGCAACACGCGGCCGCCGGGCTTCAGCACGCGACACGCCTCTGAGAGCGCCGCGGTCGGTGACGGCACGTGGTGCAACACCAGCATCAGCACGGCGGCATCGAGCGTACGGTCTTTAATCGGCAGGGCCTCAAGGGAACCGGCGCGCCACTCCACATTCTTGAGCGACGAGAGCCTGGAGCGAGCGGCCCCGAGCATCTCTTCTGAGGCGTCCACGCCAATGACTTTTCCAACATGCGGCGCCAAAGCCGCGGTGGCCAGGCCTGTGCCGCACCCGAGGTCACCAACGACCCACGTGTCATCCAGCAGGCTGAGGAGCGATGAGGACAAGAACTCGCGGCCGAAGAGGTCGTCGCGCACGAGATCCCACTGACCGGCCGTGGAGGCGAAGAACTTCTGCGACGCGGCTGCGCGCAGCTTGAGGACACGCTCAAGCCGTCGGGTATCCTGCGCGGCACTCGGCCGGTCGGCCACTTCGTCGCGCGTAATCCGCCACACCTGCGATCGCGACTCATCGTCGAGCGCCAAGGCGTAGTAACGACTGGTGCCATCACGCCGCGAGGCCAGCCAACCGGCATCCGCCAGAATCTTCAGCTGGCGGCTGACGGTCGATTGCGGCAACTGCAATACCGTGCACAGTTCCGACACGGTCAGCTCATGCGCCTCGAGCATGGTCAGCATTCGACATCGCGTGGCGTCGGCCAGCGCTGAGAGCGAATCGAGGAGCGGTGTGGCGGTGGCCATATAAATCCGTAAATCCGGATTTAAGGATATACAGCCTGTCGGCTACCTGTCAAGTCGGGTGGTGGCAATCCAAGCCTCATTCGCAATGAAGATCAAGTTTACACTTCAAAGACAGTTCTTAAAGTTAAGCGAATCAATTTTTATACTTATTCACTCTGTTTTTGTGCTACAAGTAGCGATTCATATTTTACGGAGCCTCCCATGTCAACCGCCCTTCGCGACTTCCTTGAGATTCCCTACGACAAACTTGAAGAGATGAACCTGGCCACCAAAGAGGCCCGGCGCAAGCGCACACCCGCGCACAAGGCGCGCGAGCGGCAGATGAAGTACCTGACGGACGAGAAGCGCATCAAGGCCGTGACCGTGTGTTTTTCCGACCTCGAGGGCCGGATGCACGCCCTCGATTACGACAAGAAGTTCCTGCTTAAGAGCGCCGACAACCTGACGTTTGATGGGTCCTCGATTCGGGGATTCTCGCAGCAGGCCGAGTCGGACCTGCGGCTGGCCATCGACTGGCCGGCGTTCTACATGCTGCCATCCGATGTGTTTGGCCCTGGCAAAGCGTTGGTGTTTGCCGATGTCCTGGAGAAGGACGGTACGGCGTATGTGGCGGACCTGCGCTCGCAGCTCAAGGCCTACACCGAGAAACGCTTCGCCAAGGACGGGTCGGTGTTTAACGCGGCGATGGAAATTGAAGGCTTCCTGTTCAAGGGGCGTGACGCCGAGCGGCACTACCACGAGACCGGCGCGTTTGACCTCATCAGCACCGGCGGCTATTACCACTCGCTGCCCGGCGATGCGCTGCGGCTCTTCATCGACAGCGCTGCGGAAGTACAGCGCGCGATGGGTTTTGAAAACGAGAAGGACCACCCCGAAGTGGCGCCCTCACAGTTCGAGATGAACTACTCGTACAGCGAGGTCAATATCGCTGCCGACCAGGTGCTGCTCTACAAACTGCTCTGCCGGCAGGTGGCGGCGCGCATGGACCTTACGGCGAGCTTCCTCCCGAAGCCGATGACCGGCGTCAACGGCAACGGCATGCACACGAACCTCTCGATTTCCAGGAACGGCAAGAATACGTTTTTCGACGCGAAGGGTCAGGACCAGGTCTCGAAGGGGGCGTGGAACTTCATCGATCGCATCCTGGCGAGCGGGCAGGAGATCTGCCTTGCGCTTAATCCGAGCGTCAATGCCTATCGCCGGCTCGACCCGCACTACGAGGCGCCGAACCAGATCAAGGCCTCGGCCGTGAATCGCGGCGCGATGGTGCGCATTCCGATCGGCAACGAGAAGTCGGCGCGCGTTGAAGTGCGCTCGATCGCACCGGACGCGAACCCCTATCTCGCGCTCTACGCGTTGCTGAGGACCGGGCTCGAAGGCCCGCTGGGCGACGAAGACGCCGAAACGCGCCGGTCGCGCACCAAGTTCCTGCCCGACAACATCTACGACGCCATTCGTCTCTTCAAGAGCAGCAAGTTCATGGCCGAGCTGCTCGGCGATGAAGTGCATCAGCGGTATATCGATGTGAAAGCCGCACAGGCCGACCGTTGCCCCCGGGCGCTGGGCTCACGGATCAAGACCGCCGAGGTCCAGTTCCACCACGAGGTCACGAACCAGTATCTGTGGTCGCAGTTCTGAGAAGTATGTCGGGGTCCTGGGGTCCTGGGGTGCGTAGCGCGGCCTGGGTCTCTAGGCCGAGAATGACACGTAGCGCGGCCTGGGTCTCAAGGCCGCGTGAGATGGTATGAAAAATAACCCGTTCGCCGGCCTGGGTCGGCAACTTGGCATCACGGTCCCTGAGGCCGTCGTGCCGACGCCGCGTCCGACCAGCAGCCCCAAAGGGCCCGCCCGAGCGGTGGTCCGCATGGAACGTACCGGGCGGAGCGGCAAGGAGGCGACTGTCGTCGAGCAACTCGGCCTGAAGGGCGGACCTCGACGAGTGGCTCAAGGCCCTCAAGGCGACACTGGGCTGCGGCGGCAGCATAGAGGGCGACACCCTGATGCTGCAGGGCGATCACCGCAAGCGACTCCCCGACGTCCTCACGGCCCGCGGCGTCCGCAAGGTCATCGTCGGGTAGGAGGCTCGGCGGCCCGTCGCGCGCCGCCGCCCTTACCCGCCCTTCAACCGCTCCGGTCGCATGACGAGGTTCTCGATGAAGAACTCCATCATGCGGCCGTTGTTGACGCCCGTGTGACCGGCGTCAGGGCCGACCTGCACTTCGAAGTTCTTGCCTGCTGCCTGCAGCGCTTTGATGAGCTGCATGGAGTTGTTCGGATGCACGTTGTTGTCGGCAGTGCCGTAATAGAGGAGCAGCCGGCCCTGGAGGTTCTTCGCCAAGGTCATCGCATTACCCGCCTCGTACCCAGCCTTGTTCTCCTGAGGGATCCACATGTACCGCTCGGTGTAAATCGAATCGTAGTGATACCACGACGTCACCGACGACGAGGCTGACGCGGCTGCCCAGACGTCGGGATGTTTGAGCATCGAGAGGGCCGACGAGTAGCCGCCATACGACGTGCCGAAGATGCCCACGCGATCCTTGTCGAAGTACGGCCGGCTCCACAACGCTTTCACGCCCAGCGCCATGTCGTCCATCTCGGTGACGCCGAGATTGAGATACGCATCGTCGAGCGTGCGCTTGCCCATGCCAGGGGCGGAACGCGAACTAAGCTGCAACATCAAAAACCCATACTCGGTCGTCGCGTTGGGCGCCGAGAAGTTCTCGGTCGTCACCCCTGAGCCGGGACCGCCATACACGGACGCGAGCGTGGGATACTTCTTCGACGGATCGAAGTTCGACGGAAAGCTGATCATGCCGTAAAGCTGCGTCTTGCCGTCGGCCGCCAGATACGTGAACTGCTCACCCTTCCTCAACCCGAGCTCGTTAAACTTCGTGAGGTCGCTGGCCGCCACCTCCTTGAGCACCTTGCCCGACGCGTCGAGCAACCGCGACGACGGCGGATCCTTGTGCGTCTGAATCATGTCGACCATGAACTTGCCATCGGGCGAAAGCGACACAGTATGGGTGAACTTGGGATCGGTCAGGCGCACGTCGCCCTTGCCGTCCAGACCGACGCGATGCAACTGCACCTTCATCCAGTTGTCGCCCGACCGCGCGGTGTAATACACCACGCCCGCCGCCTCATCCACTCTCGTCACGCCGACCACTTCGAAATTCGTGTGCCGGGTCAGAGGCGCAATGAGTTTGCCGGCCGTACTGTAGAGATAGAGATTGCGCCAGCCATTGCGCTCCGACGTCCATATGAAGCGTTTGTTGTCGCTCAGGTACTGAATCGGCGGCGAGTTCACCACCCAGCCGGTGGGCCACTCCTCAGAGAGAATGACGCGGCACTCGCCGGACGCCGGCGCGCAACCGGCAAACTCCAGCTTGTTCTGCCGCCGGTTGGTGCGGTTCATCAGCAGCTCGCTGCCGTCCTGCGACCAGTTGATCCGGTAGACGTAGTGCCCGACGTTGTCATTGGTGAACGTGGCCCCGTCGGCCGGAATGTCGGTAAACGGACGGCCATCGCGCACATCGACCTTGGTGGTGGTTCCCGCCTTCGTGTCGTAGATGAAGATGTCGGCCACCGGGTTCGGCGCGCCGGCCTTCGGATACGCCTCGATATCCAGCGAGCTCTGAATGTCGGTCTGCGTCATCTGCAGGTAGAAATCCTTGACCTTGCTCTCGTCGAACCGGTAGAACGCGACCTTGGTCGAATCGGGCGACCACCAGATGGCCGACGTCTGCCCAAGTTCCTCGCCATACACCCAGCTCGCCGTGCCGTACTTGATGCGCTTTTCTTCGCTGCCGTCGGTGGTCAGCGCTTTTTCGCCAGTGCCATCCGCGTTCGCGATCCAGATATTGCGGTCCTTGTGATACGCGCGCATCGCGCTGTTGGGCGACCCGACACACTCGGCCTGCCGGCCGCGCTCCACCTGTAAGGCCGGACACCCACCCAGCGGTGGCGTCGCACCGCGCCCACCTCGACCGCCACCCGCCGGGGGCCCACCCACGCGACCTCCCCGCCCCCCGGCCGCGCCAGCCGGCACGGGTCCCTCATTCACCGCAGCCATCGTCGTCACATCAAACCGAAAACGACTGCCGCCGTGGGTGTAGGTGAACGCCTTCGAGTCGTCTGCCCAAGCCGGCGTGATGGCGCCCGACACCAGTGCGCCACCAAGCAGCGGCTGCATCTTGCGGAACTGGTCCACGCCCGGCATCTTCGCCAGCCGGTCCTGCGCGCTAAAGCTCGCGCTGCCTGCAGCAATCCCCACGAGCACCAGTCCGACGACCCTGGGCGAAATCTTCATGACATTCTCCTAGACTGCAGAGTCTAACGCAGACAACGCGGTATTAATGGGCCAATGGGCCAATGTCAATGGGCCAGTGAGGCAATTCATTGCCCCATTGCCTCATTTCTATAGACTGCCCCCATGTCTGTGCCGGCCGTACGCGTCCGTTCGATCAACGACCGCCCAGCCCGGCCCGACCGGGCGTACGTCCTGTATTGGATGACCGCGTACCGGCGGCTGTCCTCCAACTTCGCGCTCCAGCGCGCGGTGGAACACGCTCGTGAGTGGGGCAAGCCGCTGGTGATTCTCGAAGCGCTACGCTGTGACTACCGCTGGGCCAGCGATCGATTGCACCGCTTCGTCATCGATGGCATGGCCGAGCATGCGCGCGCGCTGAAGGGCTCGCCGGTGATGTACCTGCCGTACATCGAGCCGACTCACGGCGCCGGTCAGGGGCTGCTCGCGCGATTGGCCGTCGACGCGTGCGTAGTGGTGACTGACGACTTCCTGTCTTTTTTTCTGCCACGGATGGTGGCGGCTGCCGGCCGCCGGATTGACGCGCGGCTCGAATCGGTCGACTCCAATGGCGTGTTGCCCATGCGCGCCACGACCAAGGTCTTTCTGACCGCACATTCGTTCCGGTCATACATGCAGGGGACGATGCGCGACCAACTCGCGCAGTGGCCGGCTCCGATCACGTTTCGCGACTTGCGGCCATGTCCTCCACTCGCGTCAGACATCGCTGCACGATGGCCCGTGGCGGCCTCGGCTGTGCTGGAGAAGCCCGCTGCGCTCATCGCATCCCTTCCGATCGACCACTCGGTGGCCGAAGTGCAGATCCGCGGAGGCGCCTCGGTGGCGCACAGCAGATTGCGGCGTTTCGTCGATGAACGCATGGCCCACTACGCCGACCGCAACTCGCATCCCGACGATGAGGGGACGAGTGGGTTGTCGCCGTACCTGCACTTTGGCCACATCTCCACGCACGCGGTGTTCGAGGCCGTGATGACGGCCGAGCAGTGGACGAGCCGAAAGCTCGGGACCAGTCGCCGAGGGAATCGGGCCGGGTGGTGGGGCGCTTCCGCATCTGCCGAGGCGTTTCTCGACCAGTGCATCACTTGGCGCGAACTCGGTTTCAACATGTGCGCACTGCGGCCGGATGACTACGACCAGTACAGTTCGCTGCCGGCGTGGGCGCGCGCGACGCTCGATCGGCACACCGCAGATCCTCGTCCCTTTGTGTATTCACTCGACGAGTTTGCCGCCGCCGCCACACACGATGCCGTGTGGAACGCCGCCCAGCGCGAATTGACTGCGACGGGCACGTGCCACAACTACATGCGCATGTTGTGGGGGAAGAAGATTCTGGAGTGGACGCGGACGCCGGAAGAGGCGCTGTACACCATGATCGAGATCATGAACCGCTTCGCGCTGGACGGTCGGAATCCCAATTCCTATAGCGGTTATTGCTGGACGCTGGGCCGATACGATCGAGCCTGGGGACCCGAGCGGCCGATCTTCGGCAAGGTCCGCTACATGAGTTCTGCGAACACCGTCAGAAAATTGAGAATAAAGGAATACATGAGGAAATGGGGCAATGGGCCAATGAGCCAATGAGATGGGGCGGTAGGGTGAATTGCCTCATTGCCTCATTGACCATTGCCCCATTGCCCCATTGCCTCATTTGAGTGCCCCCCTACCCCCCGAATCTCGGATTGACCACGTTGTTGAAGAGCGAGCCGAAGCTGTAGGTGATGCCGAACGAGAACTGAACCTGATACCCACTCTGCAACTCGCGGAGGCGGAGCAGCACTTCTTCCTGCGTCGCATCGCGACGCGGCAATGAAATCTGATCGCGAATCCGAGAGGCCTGTGCTTCGGCGGTCACCGACAGGCCACGGGTGATGCGGAACGACACATCCGCCTGGGCCTCGAGCCGGTACTTGGATAGGTCGTGCAGGTATTGGCGCCACTCGAGCCCGAAGTCCACCTCGCCCCACGGCTGCTTCTGGTCGAACGACGCCGACAGTTCGTGCTGCCACAACGTCTCGCTCAGCTTGTCGAACAGCGTGACCTCTCGGTATTTCGCGCGCTGCAATCCGAGCTCGTACTTCACCAGCAGTTGCCTGGACGCGTATTCGCGGTACGGGAACACGCTGAACTCGACGGCGGGCGCGAACGTGACCGACAGTCTCGTATTGCCGAACTCAGACGCGTTCACGCGGCTGCTCAAGCCCACCGACCAATGCGGCCCCAGGCTCCGCGCCACGAACCCTTTAACTTCACGGCTGCCCCGGCTCACCTTCAGGGGTTCGTCTTCGTCGAGATCGAATCGCTCTGTGCTCTCCTCGATGCTGGCGCCAAAACTGACCTTCCAGGCTTCGGTCACACGATCGGCCGACGCGTTGGCGCGCCATTCGCTTTCGCGGGTCGATTCCTCAGCCTGAAACGACCCGCCGCCCCCGAGGCGGAACACCCAGAGATTCCACGGGTCTCGGGCCGGAGGCGCGTCTCCCGGTCCGCCTGATTTGGGTCGCACCGAGATGTCCCAGCCGGGTGGCAACCCATCGATGGCCATGTAGGCCAGAAAGCCCACCGTCACAGTGTCGAGGACGCTCGTGCGCCGAAGGTCTTCCGAGTCGCCCGTTATCGACACCGCGCGCAGGTCCTTGTCGATCCCCTGAAAGCGTCCGACCCCAACGAAGCGCAGTGCGTATTCGCGCCCTCCGCCGCCAGTTTCGCGCGAACTGGCGAGCAGGTGCACGTCGGCGTCCTGCGGCTGGCGGACGAAGTCGACCCAGTCGATCTCACTTCGCAGGTACTCCGAGAAGCACGCCTGGCAGTCGAGAAACACGCGTAGCCGCCGCGCGCCTGCCGGCGACGCCTGTGGCGCTGGCGCGACGGACGCTGGTGGGGGCATGGTCTGGCTCTCGCCGGCCGCAGGCACGGCCAACGTCGCGGCCAGCATGCTCAGCGTCAGGAGGCGTTTGACTGTAGTCACGGCCTTATTCTGTCGCAACTTTGCGGGCCAACAAAAAAACGACCTCTGAGGTAGTTTTTTTCTTCAGAGGAGGAAAAAAAACTACCTCAGAGGTCGTTTTCTTGTTGGTCATTCACCTCGGAGGGCTTCGATTGGGTTCACGCGCATCGCACGACGCGCCGGCACCCGGCTCGCCAGGCCGGCCACGACCAGCAGGAACACGGCCACTGTGGTGCAACTGAGCGGGTCAGTGGGCGCCACCATGTAGAGCAGCGACACGGCGTTCTGCGTCAGAGCTGCTGAGGCGCGTCGGCCTGGGCCCGATCACGGCCGGATCAGACTGATACCGGAGCCTCCAGACCTCCTCGCTCAGCAGGACCACGTCAGGGGCTCCAACCGCATCGTCAGCGGGCCCAAACTGCCGGCCAGTTATTGGGACTATGCCCAATATTGGAAATAGATCCCAGGAGATGGCGGCACCCCTGTACCGCTCGGGCTCGCCCCCATCGGACAGCGTCAAACTGCGTCCGGTACTGGACGCAATGAAAGAAAGCCTTGTGCTTTGTGCTCTCCAGTCGCGGAGGTCGAGGTACGAGAAGCCGGCCTGGTCCACGTCCGCCTCCCGATTCGTGGTGTTCATCACGACCAACCGGTGCGGCTCGGCGTAGGGAAACGGCTGAATCAGCACACCGTCAACCACGGAAAAGATCGTGGCATTCACCCCAATCCCCGCCCCCAGACACACCACCACGACGACGGCGAAGGCCTTCTGGGTGATGAGGGTGCGAAGCGCTTAGCGCAGGTCCTGCACGAGCATGCGACGGTATACGAAGTGGCGGAATGTCCGTTCTGGGGAAAATATACTCCCAGGGTCCATACGCTCCGTTGACTTACTTCTGGATACGCTCCTACAGTTGATCAGTTCGGGTCTATTCGAGAGCGATCGCCTGTGTGAAGCGCGCGATTTGGGCTCGGACTGGAGGATGACCCAATGAAAGACCGTTACGGTAAGTGTGCACGTTTCGTCATGATCGCCCTGCTGCTGGCATTGGCCAGCACGCCTGCATTCGCGCAGGCTACCTCGGCCTCGTCGCTCTCGGGCGTGGTCCTGGATGCGGACGGCGGCGTCATTCCCGGCGCCACCGTCGTTGTCAAAAATAACGCCACCGGCGTCGTCATCGAGGCCGTCAGCAATTCGACCGGCCAGTTTTCCATTCCCGGCCTGAACGCGGGCACCTACACGGTGACCGTCTCGCTGTCGGGTTTCAAGACGTTTATCGCAAGCGACGTGCGTCTGATTGCATCGACGCCGGCGTCGATCACGGCCAAGCTGGAAATTGGCGCCTTGACCGAGACGGTCGAAGTCAAAGGCGGCACCGAGATGGTGCAGACCCAGTCACCCACGGTCTCGTCCACGCTGCTCACAGAGCAGTTGAGCCAGCTGCCGCTCGCGTCGCGCAACGCGTTGTATTCGCTGGCCATGCTCCCTGGCGTGTCGGCGGTCGGCAACAACCTGCGCAGCTCCATCATCAACGGCCTGCCGAACAACACGGTCAACATCACGATTGACGGCGTCGGCACGGGCAACGCGCTGCAGTCGGGTGACGGCTTCTTCTCGATGGTCACGCCCCGCATGGACGCGGTCGAAGAGGTCACGGTCACGGGCGCCGTACCCGGCGTCGGCGCTGGTGCGGGTTCGGTGCAGGTGGCGTTTACCACGCGGTCGGGCTCGAACCAGTTCGACTCGAGTGCGTATCTCTACTGGCGCAATCCGAAGTTCAACACCAACTACTACTTCAACGAAGTGGCGGTCTCGGCGGCCAACCCGAATGGCCTGCCGAAAAACGACGTGAAGCTGTACACCTACGGCGGCCGCGTGGGCGGTCCCATCGTCCTGCCTGGCTACAACGGCCGTGGCAAGGCGTTTTTCTTTTTCAACATGGAACACCAGCGGCAGCCATCGTCGGCCACCAGGGACCGTACGGTTCTGAAGGACTCCGCGGCGGCGGGCATTTTCACCTACGACCGCGTGGTTGGCGGTGTCACGACTCAGCAGACAGTCAACGTGCTCGATCTCGCACGGGCCAACGGTCAGATTGCGACGCTCGACCCGACGATCCAGGCGATCCTCTCGAGGATCAAGGCGGCGACGCAGATCGAAGGCGTCGTCAGCCAGACGACCAACCGGAACGTGGACAACTACCGGTTCCAGCCCGGAGGCCGTGGCGATCAGTACGCGCCTACAGGACGCATCGACTACAACATCACCGACAAGCACCGCGTGAGCGCCACGTATTACTGGCAGCGGTTCAAGAGCAACCCAGACCTGCTCAACAACGTGGAAGTGCGCTTCCCCGGCTTCGCGAACTTCGGCACGCAGAACTCCTATCGTACGACGGGGTCTCTGGGTGTGCGGTCCACGCTGACGTCCAGCATGGTCAACGAGTTCAAGGGCGGCTGGCAGTGGTCACCGAACGATTTTTTCTCCAACATCACCCCGGACATGTTCGCGGATCAAGGCGGCTACAGCCTCGGATTCCCGCTGATCACAGGAGCGACGGCTCGCAACAACGCAGCGCCGCGCAACACCACCACGTGGAGCGTGAGCGACGACCTGAGTTGGCTCAAGGGTGCGCACAGCATCACTTTCGGCGGCTCGTTCTCCGGCGTGCATAACCGGCTGAACGGTTACGACAACGTGCCAGCCGTCAACATCGGATTCAACGAGACGTTCGATCCGGCGGCCGGAATGTTCAGCTCCTTGGCCGGTGGTGCGTTCCCTGGTGCGACCGCTCAAAACCTGACCGACGCGCGCAACCTGTATGCGCTGTTGACGGGCCGAGTCACTTCCATCAACGGGACGGCTCGCCTGAATGCGGACACGGGCAAGTATGTGTACCTTGGCGACCTGAAGCAGCTGGCGAAGGCGTATGCCTTCGCCGGATACGCGTCCGATTCCTGGCGCGTGTCGCCGACGTTGACGATCAACGGCGGTGTGCGGTGGGACGTGCAACTGCCCTTCGTGCCGGTCACGAAGACGTTCTCGACGATCACCATCGACGACCTGTGCGGCATCTCGGGCGTGGGCAGCGGCCCGGACGGCCGCGCCTGCAACATGTTCCAGCCCGGCGTGCAAACCGGGAAGGCCGTGCCGACCTACGTTCCCTACGAAGTGGGCAATGAGGCGTACAAGACCAACTGGACGAACCTGGGCTACAACCTGGGCTTCGCGTGGCGGCCGAACGTGCAGGACGGTTTCCTGCGCTCGATCCTCGGCAACCCCGACCAGGCCACGGTCCGCGCGGGCTACTCGATGACCTACAACGTTGAGCGGTTCGACCGGTTCACGGTGAACGCGGGCAGCAATCCCGGTGGCACGACCAGCGCCGACCGGAACGCGACCACGGGCTTCTGCCTCGTGTGCCCGGGCGAAAGCTGGCCGCTGCTCTTCAGCCAGACGAGCCGTCTCGGCGCGCCGGCCTTCCCGGACGCGCCGGTGTATCCGATCGTCGCAACCACAGCGAACAGCCTCAACATGTTCCAGTCGAATCTGAAGACACCGCGCGTCCACTCGTACTCGGTGGGCGTCCAACGTTCGATTGGTGACGACATGGCGCTTGAAGTGCGCTACGTCGGCAACAAGAACAAGTTCGCGTGGGAAGAAGAGAACTGGAACGAGCGCGTGCTCTTCGAGAACGGCTTCTACGATGAGTTCCTGCTCGCGCGGGCCAACCTCGCCGCCAACATCGCGGCGGGCCGCGGCGCCACCTTTGCCTACACGGGCGCGGCGGGCACCTCGCCCCTGCCGATTCACCAGGCGTACCTGAGTGGTCGGTCGGGTGCAGACGTCACCAATCCCGCACGGTACACGGCGACGCAGTACACGAACAGCGCGTTCTACAACCGCTTCAGCGCGCTGAGCCCGGCCGTGGGAGGCGCCGCGGGCGCCCTCGACACCACGGCGTTTCGCGCCAACGCGCTGACCGCCGGCCTGCCGTCGAATTTCTGGGTGATGAACCCCGCCACGGGCGGCGCGTTCATCGTGCAGGATCGCGACGGCACGCGCTACAACAGCCTGCAGGTGGAACTGCGCCGGCGCCTCTCGAAAGGCCTGCTGGTCAGCAGCAACTACACGTACGCCGTGCGGCACAGCCTGTCGCTGCAGTCCATTCGCACGGACCGCATCGAGGTCAATTCCACAAGTGTCCCGCACGAGTTCAAGTTCAACTTCACGTATGAAGTGCCGGTGGGCCGCGGCCGGCGCTTTGGCACGGATATGAACCCGATCCTCAACAGCGTTCTCGGCAACTGGGAATTCTCGGGTAACGCCCGCTTCCAGACCAACCGTTTCCGGCTGGCCAACGTGAAGCTGGTGGGCATGACCGCCGAGGAACTGTCACGCGAATTCAAGATCCGCATCTACAAAGATGCGGTAACGGGTTCGACGACCGTCTACAGCATGCCAGCGGACATCATCGCCAACACGCGTGCGGCGTTCAGCGTGGACCCGACGAGCGCGACCGGTTACAGCGCGGCGCTGGGGGTGCCCACGGGCCGCTACATCAAGCCCTCGAGTGACGCGAGCTGCATCGCCATCTACCGCGGCGACTGCAACGCGCCGGACATCGAGATCAACGGTCCGCTCTTCACGAAAGTAGACCTGCGCATCAAGAAGTTGTTCCCGTTCCTGAGCAAGGGCAGCCTCGAAGTGAACATCGAAGCGCTGAACGCGTTCGCGAACATCAACTTCAACCACCAGCTGAACCCGGGCTCGGGCGCGGGCACGTTCCAGGTGACGACGGCGGCCACCGACATCAACACCTCGGGCGACCCGGGTGGACGCGTCGGCCAGATCGTCTTCCGCATCAACTGGTAGTTACTGTTGGACGACATGCGCCCGGGCGGGATTTCCCGCCCGGGCGTTTTTTTGTACAACGCTATTGAGGATTGAGGCTTGAGCGATTGAGGATCGGGATGGGACGGATTGCGGATGGGGGATTGAGGATGGGAATTGCCGGATGGTGGGATTGTGGGACGGCTGAACTCGCTCAATCCCTGCACATCCGTCCCATCCCGATCAATCCTCAATTCCACCCGCCCCCTTTGCCTTGCGCGTACAATCCCGGTCGTGACCGTCGGCTCCTCCCGAACAGCCTGGATCATGGCCGGCCTCGCGGCCGTCACGCTCGCGGTGTTCGCAGACGTTCGAACGTTTGACTTCGTCTCGTACGACGACACCTGGTACATCACGAACAACCCGAACGTCACTGCCGGGCTCTCGTGGCAGGGCGTCTGGTGGGCGCTGACATCGGGCTACCTGTTCTATTGGCAGCCGATGACGTGGCTGTCGCACATGGCCGACGTGGAGATGTTCGGCCTGAACGCCGGTGGACACCATGTCACCAACCTGATCCTGCACATCGCGGGCACACTGACGCTGTTCGGATTTCTGCGGCGTGCCACAGGATCGGAGTGGCGAAGCGCCCTGGTGGCGGCGCTGTTCGCCGTGCACCCCCTTCACGTGGAATCGGTGGCCTGGGTTGCCGAGCGCAAGGATGTACTCAGCACACTGTTTTTCTTCCTGACGCTCTGGGCGTACGTCGTCTGGACCGGGATGCGGACGACGCGCAGGTATCTGATCGTGATCGCCTGCTTTGCCCTCGGACTCATGGCAAAACCGATGCTGGTCACGGTGCCGGTGGTCCTGCTGCTCCTCGACCTCTGGCCCCTTCGCCGGCCTCCCGCGGTTTCGCTGCTGGTGGAGAAGGCTCCCCTGTTCGCGCTGGCCGGCGTCGTGAGCATCGCCACGCTGACCGTCCAGGCGCAGGTGGGTGCGGTTGGCACACTCGCGCAACTGTCACTCGACTACCGGGTGGCCAACGCGCTGCTCTCGTACGTGACATACATCGGGTTGATGTTTTGGCCTTCGGGGCTGGCCGTGTTTTATCCCTATCCTCCCTCGTTGCCGCCCTGGTGGCAGGTAGTGGGCGCCGGCGCGGCGCTGGCCCTTGTCACGGCCGCAGCCATTCGCCTCGGGAACCGCCGACCCTATGTACTCGTGGGCTGGCTCTGGTACCTCCTCACGCTCCTGCCGGTGATTGGCGTGTTCCAGGCCGGCGATCAGTTGATGGCGGACCGCTTCACCTACATCCCGCTCGTGGGCCTCTTCGTGATCATCGCGTGGGGCGGCACCGACGTGATCGCGCGGTGGCCGCGACTGCAACCCGCCGCGGCCGTGGTCGCCATGCTCCTGGTCGGCGTGTGTGCCGTTGCCGCGCGACAGCAGGCCACCTACTGGCGAAACAGCGAGACGATGTGGGGACGGGCGCTGGCGGTCACCACTGGAAATCACCGCGCGCATGCAGGCCTCGCCGAGGTGTTCGCCACACGCGGGCAGACCGACGAGGCCATCGCTCAGTATCGGCAGGCCCTTCGCATCGTGCCCGACCAGGCAGAGTGGCGAAACAATCTGGGCCTGCTGTTCACCCTCCAGAACAAAGTGGCCGAAGCGATGGGCCAGTTCGCCATTGCCACCAAGGTCCGGCCGGGCTTCGCTGAGGCGCACAACAACCTCGGCGCGATGCACGCTCGTGCGGGCCAACCAAAGGAAGCCATCGCGGCCTACACCGAAGCCATTCGCCTGGCGCCCGACAGCGCCCTCGCCCACGGCAACCTCGCACTGGCGTTGGCACGGGAGGGTCGCGTGTCGGAAGCCCTTCGCCAGTGTCAGGAGGCGCTCAGGCTGGACCCCGCAAACGAAGACTGGCGTCGTCTCGCCGCGTCCTTGTCACAGGGCCGGGACCACTGAGCGCGATGCCGACTCGCGCACGGCTCCTCGTCCCTCTGCTCCTCCTCCTGTTTGCGGTCCAGGCCGGCACCGGCGTCAGCACGAAGTCTGCGACCTGGGACGAAACGAACTACTTCGGCATGGGCGACTACCTGCTGCGGCATCAGCGATGGGATGTGCCCTCGGCCGTCATCCACCCGCCGCTGGCCTACTATCTCGACAGCCTGCCGCTGCTCTGGGAGCCGCTTGACCGACGCGTGTGGAACTACCCCGCCGACCTGTCGAGAGACCTCGCGTTTCTCGGTGCCGCCGACATTGCGCGCGGGCAGGCGCTGCTGTCTTCGGACGCGAACCGACACGACCGGCTCCTGAACCGGACCCGATTCATGGTCATTCTCCAAGCCCTGCTGCTGGGCTACCTCGTCTATCGGCTGGCTGCCGCGGTGTATGGCCTCGCGGCCGGATTGCTCGCACTGACGTTCTTCGCGCTGAGCCCGACCATGCTGGCGCACGGCGCGCTCATCACGCCGGATATGACGCTGACGGTCTTCTGTTTCGCGACGATGGCGCTGTTCCGACAGGCCCTGGTCCACAACACCAGGACATACCATGTGCTTGCCGGCGTCTCGCTCGGCCTGGCACTGCTGTCGAAGTTCCCCGCGCTGCTGCTGTTGCCGGTCGAAGCGATCATCCTGGGCTTCATGGCGGCCGGTGGCCGGCGTCTGCCGACCAGGGGACTCCTGATTTCAGCCGCCTGCACGATCGCCGTGTTTCTGCTCGGCTACGGTCTGAACCCGGCGCCCTACCTGCAGGGACTCACCATTCAAGGCGGCGCAGCCGGCCACTGGTCGTTCCTCATGGGCGAACTCTCGAGTGCCGGCTGGTGGTACTACGTTTACGCCGCATTCCTGCTCAAGACGCCGATCCCACTCCTGCTCGCCTTCGGCGTGGCGCTGGCCCTCGTCCTTCTAAAGGCCGTCCGCCGCGCGATCACGCTGGACGACCTGATCCTGTGGCTCCCCATTGTCGCGTTCTTCGCCTTCTTCAGCGTCGAGGTGCGATCGATTGGCCTGCGCTACGTGCTGCCCGTCTACCCGTTCGTCTTTGTCCTGGCAGCCGGAGCGGTTCTGCACCTGCGGACGTACCGGTTCCTGCTGATGGTGCCGCTGCTCTGGTACCCGGTCATCGCCTGGACGACATGGCCGAACTATCTGGCGTACTTCAACGAGTTCGCCGGTGGCCCGGCGAACGGGCATCGGTATCTTGTGGATTCGAACCTCGACTGGGGGCAGGACCTCAAGGGGCTCAAGCAGTTCATGGACAGCCGCGGAATCGACCGGGTCTACCTCAGCTATTTCGGCACCGATTCACCCGATCGGTACGGCATCAAGTACGACTGGCTGCCGAGCTACGAACTCAGAAACCCGAACCCGGCCGCCACGACTATTGATATCAAGCGGAAGAGATACGTCGCCGTCAGTGTGACGAATCTCAAGGGCGTGTATCTCGAGCCAAAAGACCTGTTCCGCTGGCTGGACGGTTACACACCGGTGGCCCGGATCGGGCATTCCATCTTCGTCTACTACATCGAGTGACCGCGGAGTATTCTCAGGGGATGCTCCTGTCCCTCCGGCTGATTGCCGCGTTTCTCGCGATCCTTGCGCTGGTTCCGGCGCATCCTGCGGCCCAGCAGTTCGTGCTGTCTTCACAAGACCGCGCGCGACTCATCGCGGTGGACTTTGTGGTTGTTGGTGCTGACGGCCAGCCCGTAACCGACCTGCGTGCCGACGAAGTCACGCTCAAGGTCGACGGCCGTGCGCGACCCATCCGGTCGCTCGAATATGTGTCGTTGTCCGCCGAGGCCGCGTTGTTGCCGTACGGCAGCAACGCCACCAGCGACGGGGGCCGGAGCGTTGTGCTGATTCTCGACCAGTTCACGATTCGTCCGGGCCGCGAGGCGGCCATCAAAGCCCAGGTGGCTGAGTTCCTGCGCCTGATCGGCCCTCGCGACCGCGTGGCACTGCTGACGCTGCCGCATGGCGCCCTCAGTGTGGACCTAACAACGGACCATCAGCGCGTGGTCCAGGCGCTGTCGCGAATCACCGGCCAGGCCCCGCCGCGTGAGAGCGCCGACGAGGCCGGGTGCCGATCCAGTGCCACACTCACGGCACTGCGAGCCACGCTCGACGACCTGCGCGGAGGCGAAGCGCCGGTCGCGATCGCATTTTTTTCTTCGCAGCTGTCGGCCCCCGTGGGCCCGACGGCCGCGCCGTCTCCCAGTGCCGCGATGCGCACACTCGCCCCGTGCGAAATCCGCACCGATCAGTTCAAGCAAGTCGGTGCCGCCGCCGCGTCCGCGCGCGCTCAGTTCTACGTCATCCAGCCGGAGCTGTCAGTGACCGATGGCGGCCGGGCCGGCCTGGAGCATCTGACCGGAGCCACAGGGGGGCCACTGCTCCACCTGGGTGAGGGCGCAGACGCGGCGCTGGCTCGCGTCGCCCGTGAGACGTCCGGCTACTACATCGCGCGAGTGGAACCTGAGCCTTCTGAAACGACCGGTACGGTCCGCGGCCTCTCGCTGACCGTGACGCGCCCGAACGCGACGGTGCGCCAGCGCCCGCAACTGAGTGTCATGCGGACCGCGGCCCGGTTCGTGAACACGAGCGCGCCGACACCGCTCGACATGATGAAAGACGCACGGGTCTATCGCGACCTTCCCCTGCGGGTGACGGGCTTCAGCTCACGGGACCCGGGCGGACAGATGATTCGCGTCGTGGCCTTGTTTGATTCCCCCGATCCGTCAGCCGCCCCATCGTCGGCCATCGTGGGCCTGTTCGACGATCAGGGCAAGCTGGTGGCGAGTACGCAGTTGGGCATCGCCGAGCTCACGACATTGCCGGTGGTCTCTTCGCTGGTCGTGCCGGCAGGGCACTATCGCCTTCGCGTGTCGGCCACGGAAACGTCTGGCCGGGGCGGAGCCGCGGACACCGGGATCAACGCCGAGTTGACCAGTGCGGGTCCGCTGATGATGAGCGCGCTGGTGATGGGCCTGTCGCGCAATGGGACGTTCCAGCCGAGACTGGATTTTGGCCGTGAAGCGTCGGCGATGGCGTACGTGGAGATTTATGGCGCTCGCCAGGGGGCTGCCGTCGGGGCGGTCTTTGAAGTGGCGCGCACCGCCAACGGTCCGGCCATGGCCACCATCAAGGGCACCTTTGCGGCGACGAGCGAGCCGGATCGGTTCGTGGTCACGGCGGCCGTGCCTATTGGCGCGTTGGCGTCGGGCGACTACGTGGTTCGCGCCATCATCGCCGCCCAGGATGGGCCAGGCGGTCGTGTGCTGAGGGCCATTCGGAAGAAATAGGCTTGCAACAAACGGCCTGCGATGGGGTTCCTAGGAATGAGCCCGAGCGCGTGACCAAAACCGATCGCCTGTTTTCCGAACACCGGCAGGGCGTATTCCGCTATCTCTGCCGGCTGGTTGGCCAGTCCGAGCCCGCCCGCGACCTGACGCAGGAGGTGTTTCTGCGTGTGACGCGGGCAGGTGTCCCTGACACCGATGCCGGTGGCGAGCGTGCCTGGGTGTTCAGCGTGGCCCGCAATCTCGGACTCAATTTCCTGCGCGATGGCGCGCGGCGGCCTGCCGTTGGCCCCATGGTGGAGCGGGCGTCGGCTCCGACGCAGGAGTTGGCGGTGGCCCTCAATCAGGCGCTTGAGGCGCTGGCGGACCTCGATCGTGATGTGTTCCTGATGCGCGAGGTTGGGGGCCTGAACTATGACGAAATTGCCGCGGCGTGCGACCTGACGCCCGCGGCGGTGCGGTCGCGCCTGCACCGGGCCAGGCAAGAGTTGCGGGCGACACTGGCGCCGGCCTTGCGGCTTACGCCCTGATCAGGAGTAACGTTTTGAAGGAGAGTCCGATGGACGCACATTTGGAAGCACTGGCGGCATGGGTGGACGCCGAGCCTGTGCAGCATGGCGACGTCATTCGCGCCCTGGAAACCGCCGACGGTCGGGCGTACGTGGTGGACCTGATGGCCCTGCGCCGACTTGTCGGTGCCACGATGCCCCAGGATAGGGACGACCAAGAGGCGCACACGGTGGCACGGCCACGCCGGTGGCGGGTGCTCGCCGCGGTTGCGGCCGCGCTGGTGTGTGTGATCAGCGGATTCGCTGCCGGCCGGCTGGCCGTGCCTGTCGCGCGCGCGCCCCTCACTGAAGTCACGCCCGCAGTGACCAGTGTTCCAGCGGCCGCCCCGAAACCGACACGCGTGATTCGCCTGGAAGAGGGCGTGGACTGGCGCGAGACGATCGGAGGCAACTGAGATGTGGAGTGCGGTGCTGGTCGCGTTGGTGGCGGTCGGCCAGGCCGGGAGTCCTCCGCCTCAAGGCGGCGGACGTGGAGGTGGCGTGATCGTCATGGCGAATCGGCCGGACCCACTTGAACTCTCGCTGGCCTCGCCCGTGCAACTGCCCGACGGCCGTCAGGTCGGCACGTCGGTCTCAGGTGTGGCGGGTCCCGACCCGTGGTTCGTCTACAGCCGCGGCACGCTGTGCCAGTCAGTCGTGACACGAGGGACGGCGGGTAGGGACGCGACCGATGGATGGCGGGTCACCGTCATCGAACGATCACGCACCGCGACCCATGTATCAGTGGGCGTCACGTGGTTGCGGCTGTGGGAACGCGGCCAGGCGGTGGCCACCGGGTCAGGTGGCACAAACGAACTGACGCTGCAGCGCGGGGATCGCATCGGCCTGGATCAGATTACGCGGCCGTCGCAGAGCACCTGCGCGGCAACGATGAAAGGCCTGGAGTTGCGAGTGGGCGCAACAACGCCCTTCCTGGCCTCGACGGATCCCGAGGCCACGATCGAGGGCACGGTGGATGCCGAGTTGTGGATGGTGCACAAGGCCCCCAACGGGACGGAGACTGTGGAACATCAGGTTGTACGTTTGATCACGGGCACCATCGGATTCACGTTTCGCGGCCGTGCGGTTGATACCACCGACGGACCGATGGTCATCGAGTTGTCGGGCAGGCTCAAGGCCATCACGCGTGCCGATGGCACACGAGCGCTGTGGGCGGGCCTGTCGCGGCAGGTCACACACCAGCCCACCGGCCGTCTCGTGTATTCGGGCAGCGCGCCAGGCAAGACGGTGGATTGGGTGTCGCCCGGTGAAGTCGTGTCATTCGACATGCCGGATCCGTACGTGGCGGTGGGCGCCTACATGGGGCGCGGGCGTGCGGGCGGTGGCGGCGCAGGCGGTCGTGTCGGAGGCGCCGTGATGAGCAGCGGTGGCACGGGCGGCACCGCTGGGAGCGGAACCGGGGGATCGGCCGTGACGGCCGTGGCTCGCGGCACCGGCGGTGGTACCGGAGGCGGCGTTGCGATGGTGGCGACTCCGCGCGGGCCGAATGTCCTTGAAGGCCACAGCCTCTCGCTGCGCCTGCGCCTGCTCGATTCTAAAGGGCCCGTCAGGCAATAAGTGACTGCGACGATCGCCGCTCCCTGGGGTTCTTAGACGCGAAGGGAGCACAACATGCGCAATATGTGTATGGGCGTGGCAGCAGTGATCGTGTGTGTGAGCGTGTCGGGGATGTCGGTGGCCGGGCAAGGGCGAAACTTTTCTGGCACCTGGGTCATTGACATGGAACGGACGATGGAGGCGCGGCGTGAGGCGATGAGCAGTTCGCCGAGCGGCGTCATGGTTGCAGGCGGTGGCGGGGGCCGTGC
>Ga0163151_10000251_pt1 | contig 95390 bp, 66 predicted proteins | sample OliLakLV19MP5IB2_FD_145596 | JGI IMG/M metagenome (GOLD analysis project Ga0163151, IMG submission 145596) | Freshwater microbial mat bacterial communities from Lake Vanda, McMurdo Dry Valleys, Antarctica - Oligotrophic Lake LV.19.MP5.IB-2 | ecosystem: Environmental > Aquatic > Freshwater >...
ATAAAAGGAAAAGTATATTAAGCGAAAAAAGCAAACGGGTTGAGAGAAAAATACCTTTCTTCATTGTGCTAATTTTAAAACTCAATCTTTATTTTATAGGAAGTAAGCAATTGTATAAAGAACACAACAAATGTATAATTTATACGCTCAAAAGCAAATGGCAAACAGATTTTTTTTAGGAATTTTTAGTGGTATTATTGAAACTATTTTACGGTTTTATGCGTTAAACGGGTCAAGGTCAATAGTTGGGGAGTAATCTAAAATACCGACTTTCGGGGTTTAGATTATTTATGGATTACATCAAACATTTTCTACCCGTAGGCCTGCTGGATATTTTCGATATAACCTCGATAGATGAGCAAGACAAATCCTTTTCAATACATCTTGAAGAGAAAAATAATTTACCACAAGGATTTAATCCATCGGAGTATGAATCCAAAGGGTTTTATGAGGCAAAGAAGATTCAGGATTTTCCTATCAGAGGAAAAGCAGTTTATCTTTTTATTAAACGAAGAAGATGGAGAAGAAAAGATACGGGCGAAGTAATACACAGAGATTTTACGCTGATAGCAACAGGAACAAAATTAACTCAGGAGCTGGCTGATTTTTAAAAATACGCAAGTAGATACACGGGAAGACACCATAGCTAATATAGCCAGCTATTATGGTGTAAAGGCAAAAACATTAAACCGCTCTTATAAAAAATTTACCAGCGGATTTAAGGATTGGGATCAGAAGAAACATGCAGAAGAATATCTGCTCTATCCACAAAATGTAACGAGTAAATTATCGATAGATGAGTTGGCTTTATCGCAGGGGGAGTTGTACACCTTTGTTACATCGAAAGAAGCGAAGGGAAAGAAAAAATCATTGGTGGCAATAATAAACGGAACGCAGTCCAATAAAATAATAGAAGTACTCAGTAAAATATCAGAGCAGAAAAGAAACGATGTAACAGAAATTACTTTGGATATGGCTCGCAATATGGAGTCTGCGGCAAAAATATCTTTTCCCAATAGCAAACTTGTTACGGATCGTTTTCATGTAGTACGATTGGTTCTTGACGCTTTGCAGCACCTGAGAATAAAATACAGATGGGAAGCGATTGAAGAAGAAAACAAAGCAATAGAAGAAGCAAAAAAGGAAGGAAAGAAATATCAATTTGAAGTCTTATCAAATGGCGATACGCTCAAACAATTACTGGCAAGGAGCAGATATCTGCTTTATAAATTTGAAGCAAGCTGGACTCCGTCTCAGCAAAGAAGAGCTGCATTGCTATTTGAAAAATTCCCTCTCTTAAAAAAAGCGTATGACAAATCTGTTAAGTTCAGATACATCTATGAGGAAAACAACCGGCAATCAGCTCATAAAAGATTTACTGAGTGGATAGATGAACTAAAAAACTTTGAAGTAAATACTTTTAATACCGCAGCCAAATCAATAGAATACAATATGGAAAATATTCTCAACTTCTTTATAAACCGAAGCACCAATGCTCATGCCGAATCATTCAACTCAAAGATCAAACAGTTTAGAGCAAATCAAAGAGGGGTTAGAGACATAAAATTCTTCCTATTCCGTCTTGAAAAACTATTTTCTTAACCTGTTACTCCCCAACTTTTAGCCTTGACCCAACATAAGTTCGTGGCAATAAAAATCTACGATATATTGATCTATGGGAACCTGTCTGTGAAATTATACGCCAAGCGATTTTCTTTTTATTTGTTTCCACAAAAGAATTTCTGCTAGGTTGCCTTGCTTGCGCAGCTTGCGTGCAAACTCTTTAAGCCAAGGTTTGCAGGGAATTATTTTATTTCTCATTCTTGGTTATGAAAAATGTGCGTTATATAATATTTTTTACATCCTCCTTCTCGCGAGACGCGAGCCACCTCCTTTGGAGGAGGCGCTAACAGCCAGAATCCACCTGACAAAAAGAGGAGGCTTTACAAATCAAACTTAATCCCCTGCGCCAAAGGCAGTTCAGTGCCGAAGTTAATAGTGTTTGTTTGTCTGCGCATGTACACTTTCCAAGCATCGGAGCCAGATTCGCGACCGCCACCAGTTTCTTTTTCGCCACCAAAAGCACCTCCAATTTCTGCACCGGAGGTACCAATGTTTACGTTGGCAATGCCGCAGTCAGAACCTTCGTGAGAAAGGAAGCGCTCTGTTTCTAAAATATTTTTTGAGAAGATGGAAGATGACAATCCCTGAGGAACGTTGTTGTGAAGTTCCATCGCCTCTTCTATTGTTTTATACTTCATGATGTACAAGATGGGAGCAAAAGTTTCTTGCTGCACAATGTGAAAATTATTTTGCGCCTCTGCAATGCATGGCACTACATAACAGCCTGATTCAAAGCCGGCACCTTCGCAAACGCTGCCGCCAAAAATTACTTTTCCGCCTTCCTCTCTAACTTTTGCAATGGCATTGGTAAAATCGTTCACGGCATTTTTGTCGATGAGTGGTCCTACCAAGGTATTTTTATCAAGTGGGTGACCAATGCGTACGCCCGTATATGCTTTCACTACTTTCTCTTTAAACTTTTCGTAAACACTTTCATGAATAATTAATCTGCGTGTAGAAGTGCAGCGCTGTCCGGCAGTACCAACCGAACCAAAAACCACCGCCATTAAGGCCATGTCTAAATCTGCATTCTCGGTAATGATGATGGCGTTGTTGCCACCCAACTCTAATAAGCTTCTTCCTAGGCGCTCGCCTACAATTTTTCCTACGCGCTTCCCTACTCTAGTTGATCCAGTAGCAGAAATTAGAGGCACTCTTTTATCAGCTAAAAAATTATCTCCAACATATTTAGAACCTGCTGCAATTAAGCAGAGCACACCTTCAGGAACATTATTTTCTTTTAACACTTTTGCAATGATGTTATGTACTGCCACAGCGCAAAGCATGGTTTTGGAGCTTGGCTTCCAAACGGTAACATCGCCACAAACCATAGCTAACATCGCATTCCATGACCAAACGGCAACGGGAAAATTAAATGCAGAAATCACGCCAACAATTCCTAGCGGATGATACTGCTCATACATGCGATGCTTGAAACGCTCGCTGTGCATGGTAAAACCGTGTAGTTGTCGGGAAAGCCCTACAGCAAAATCGCAGATGTCTATCATCTCCTGCACTTCGCCTAGACCTTCCTGATATATCTTTCCCATCTCGTAGGAAACTAATTTTCCTAGAGCCTCTTTGTTTTCACGCAAAGCATTTCCAATCTGACGAACTACTTCCCCACGTTTGGGAGCCGGCACCATGCGCCATTCTTTAAAAGCAGTCTGTGCAGTGGTAATTATTTTTTCGTAATCATCTGCAGTACCTTGTTTTATTTGTCCAATCAACGATCCATCTGAAGAAGAATAAGAGGAAATAATTTCGCCCTTGGTTTCAAACCACTTAGCACCTGTACTTGCACCGTTATTTATTTCTTTAATGCCTAGTTGCTCTAGTGCCTGGCGAATGCCATAATCGTTGATGGTTGCTGTGCTCATAGTGTTGATTTTAATGGAAAGGTAAAATTAGTTTTTATCTGAGTAATATGACAATTGATATAAAAATAGGTAGTGTGTCAGTTTTCTCCGCGTATCTCTGCGGGCTGTCACTTTGCCTTCTTTGCGGTTAAATGACTTTTAAAAATACCCGCCTACTTTCTTAAAACAAAAATAATAAAGGCAAGCAGGTAGAAACCGCAAAGAACGCTAAGAAAAATGCAGCGCTCCAAAGGAGTCCCTTTGGGACAAAGAGCTCAGAGAAATACAAGCTGAACCACTACGGAAATCTATTTTCTGAACTTCAATGAATAATTTAGAAACACCTCGTGTGTATTATTATGGTACGCCTTTAAGTGAGAAGTCCCTAAGTCATACGCATAGCCTACCTTAAACGCAGAGCGTTTGCTGACGTTAAATGCATACCCAGCCATAAAACAAAAAGCATCCTGCAAGCGATAAGAGATTCCAGTCCAGATGTGCTGATTCCAATACACAATTGTGTTTATATCAAAGGTGGTAACAGCCGCATCACTTTTTATTAGTATGGAAGGTACAATCTTACTGCGGCTAGAAAAATAAAAATTATATCCAGCAGTTAAATAATAGTGCCGCGCTGCTCGATATGTGAATTATTGAGATGAATAATAATTATTTGGCAATATTTGCCCTGAAGAGAATCCTACATTCCAACGATAATTTCTGAAGTAAGCACCTAAGGCAAAGTTACCAGAGTAGCTAACCGAATTTTCAGAAAGGATACCTAGATCGGCACTTCCATTTGTACCATCTGGAGCAAGCCAGTTACTCTCTACAGATGAACGTACAAGCTCTGCCTCTATTCCTACCCACAGCAAGCCAGTTTTTTTTATACGCTTATGCCAAGCATAGGATAAACCAAATCTATCGAAATGAAAGTTTCCTAGTTTATCGTCTATAAATTTTAATCCTACACCTCCATGCAACACTTTAATTGGAGCATCTGCAATAAACAAAAATGTAATGGGATTACCGGGAAAGCCCACCCATTGATTGCGGTAAGCGGCAGTAGTATTAAGCAAACTATCGCGTGTTCCAGTATACCCAGGATTATACGATTGGTTGAAAAACATGTACTGCGTAAATTGAGGATCTTGCTGAGCCTGCGCTGCAGTTATACTAATGAGAAAAGTAACAATAAAAAACAGGTGTTTCATTTGGCGAGTATTTGACAAATGTACGGATTATATGAGAAAACAAAAAAGCTCGAAGAGCTCAGATACTGCACTTAGATAAGTTACGCCTAACTGAAAGAAACATTTCTTTTGTCACAGCCGAGTCTCCGCTTCGGGACTCGGATGAAATATTTAGCAGAGTACTCTGCCGAGAGACTCTGCGATCACAAAAAAAATTAATTACTTCCCATGGCAAGCTTTGTACTTTTTACCACTACCACAAGGGCAAGGGTCGTTACGGCCAATTTGTTTTTCTACTCGTACTGGCTGCTGTTTTTCTTGCGGTGCTGCATCGGGCGGTGGGGGTGCGTTGCGACCTTCACGTACTGCGGTGCCTTCAATGCCTGCACCTCTTCCCACTTTTAAGCGGCTGTTGTCTGCTCGCTGTGGTGCATTGGCTTGTCGCACTTGTGCTTGGTTTTCGCCCGGCAAAGATGCCTTTACTAAAAAGGAAATTATTTCTTTGTTCATCCTAACCAGCATTTGCTTAAAGAGGTTAAAGGATTCAAACTTATAAATTAACAGAGGATCTTTTTGTTCGTACACCGCATTTTGTACGCTGGTTTTTAATTCATCCAGCTCGCGTAAATGTTCTTTCCAAGCATCGTCAATCATGGCAAGCATGATATTTTTTTCCATATCCACCACAATGTGCTTGCCCTGGCTTTCGTACGATTTTTTTAGGTTAGCAATTACCTGCAAGGTTTTTATTCCATCGGTAAAAGGCACCACAATGTTTTCGAACTGTGAGCCTTGGTTTTCAAATACATTTTTTATAACGGGAAAAGCCTGCTCCGCAATGCGCTCTTTCTTATGCTTGTAACCGGCATAGGCAAGGTCATATACTTTTTGTGTGCTGTCCTCGGCAGATTCTTTTGAAAATTCTGTTGCATCAAATGGACAATCGATGGTAAAGGTTTTGATAAGCTCGTACTTCAAGCCATCATAATCCTGCACGGCATGATAATCACTAACGGTAGTGGAAGATGCATCAAACAACATGTTTGCAATATCCAATGCCATACGCTCCCCAAAAAGTGCGTGCCTACGCTTGGTATATATTACATCGCGCTGCGAGTTCATCACATCATCGTATTCGATAAGTCGCTTACGAGTTCCAAAATGATTTTCCTCTACTTTCTTTTGTGCACGCTCAATGGATTTAGAAACCATGGAGTGTTGTATCACTTCTCCTTCCTCTACACCCATCTTATCCATCATGCGGGAAATACGATCAGAGCCAAAAAGACGCATCAAGTTATCTTCGAGCGAAACAAAAAACTGCGATGATCCCGGGTCGCCTTGTCTGCCGGCACGGCCGCGCAGCTGCCTATCTACCCTACGGGATTCGTGACGCTCGGTTCCTATAATTGCTAAACCACCGGCATCTTTTACGCCAGCGCCCAGCTTAATATCGGTTCCTCTACCAGCCATGTTTGTTGCAATGGTTACAGAGCCATTTAATCCTGCTACAGCAACAATCTCTGCTTCTTTCTGGTGCATTTTAGCATTGAGTACATTGTGCTTAATGCCACGCATCTTTAACATACGACTCAGCAATTCAGAAATCTCTACCGAGGTGGTACCCACCAGCACCGGCCTTCCAGCTTTAACAATCTTTTCGGTTTCTTCAATAACGGCATTATATTTTTCGCGCGTAGTCTTGTACACTAAATCTTCCATATCCTTACGCACGCAAGGCACGTTGGTAGGAATTACTATTACTTCGAGCTTATATATTTTCCAAAACTCACCTGCTTCGGTTTCCGCAGTTCCGGTCATGCCGGCAAGTTTGTGATACATTCTAAAATAATTCTGAAGCGTTACCGTAGCGTACGTTTGCGTAGCCGCTTCCACCTTCACATTTTCTTTTGCTTCAATGGCCTGGTGTAATCCATCAGAATACCTACGTCCATCAAGGATACGACCGGTTTGCTCATCCACAATTTTTACTTTGCCGTCCATGATTACATACTCGGTATCTTTTTCAAATAAGGTGTATGCTTTTAATAGCTGCGTAATGGTATGTACACGCTCCGACTTAATTGCAAAGTCACGCATCAATTCTTCCTTCTTATTTCTTTTATCCTCTTCGGGCATGGATGATTTTTCAATCTCCGCAATTTCTCCTCCTACATCGGGCAACACAAAAAACTTTGGATCGTCCGAATCGGTGGTAATGAGGTCAATTCCTTTTTCGGCAAGCTCTACGGAATTATTTTTTTCATCAATGGTAAAGAAAAGCTCTTCATCTGCCTTAGGCATTTCCTTGTTTTGATCCTGCATGAAATAACTTTCTGTTTTATGCAGGATGGCGCGGTTACCTTGTTCGCTCAGGTATTTAATTAGACTTTTATTCTTTGGCAACCCACGGTGTGCGCGCAAAAGAGCAAGTCCGCCTGTTTTTTCATCTGCTTTCCCTTCGGCAATATATTTTTTTGCATCGATAAGGGCGGTGCTCACGTAGTTACGCTGCGCATTATATAATTTTTCTACTTTGTGTTTTAGCTCTGCAAAAAGTTGGTTATCTCCTTTGGGCGTAGGGCCCGAAATAATAAGTGGCGTTCTGGCATCATCCACTAATACGGAATCCACCTCATCCACAATGGCGTAATGATGTCCGCGCTGTACTAAGTCCTCGGGGTTGCGTGCCATGTTATCGCGCAAATAATCAAAACCGAATTCGTTGTTTGTTCCGTAGGTGATATCCGCCAAGTAAGCGCTTCTGCGCTCTTGAGAGTTTGGTTCATGATCATCGATACAATCTACCGTAAGCCCATGAAATTCAAAAAGTGTTCCGTTCCACTCGGCATCCCTTCTGGCTAAATAATTATTTACCGTTACCACATGTACGCCATAGCCTGCCAACGCATTTAAATAAATAGGAAGCGTAGCTACTAAGGTCTTTCCTTCACCGGTTGCCATCTCGGCAATTTTTCCTTGATGCAATACCGCTCCACCAATCAGCTGCACATCGTAGTGCACCATGTTCCAGGTGGTATCGTTGCCACGCACGGGCCAAGCGTTACTCCACTGTGCTTTAGCCAAGCTATCGCCACCAATTATCTTAATGTATTTTTTTGTTGCTGAAAAATCACGGTCACGTTGAGAGGCGGTAACTTCTATATGGCTGTTTTTGCTGAAGCGCTTTGCTGTTTCTTTCATAACCGCAAATGCTTCGGGCAGAATTTCCTTTAAAACTTCTTCAATCTTTATTTTTATATCTTTTTCCAACGCATCTGCCGAAGAATAAATGCGCTCCTTTTCTTCCATGTCTTCCTCTTTCTCTGCTTGTGCTTTGAGAGAAGCTACTTCCTCTTTTTCTGTTTGAACATGATCCGCTATACGCTTTTTGAATTCGGCAGTTTTTGCTCTCAATTCATCATTGCTGAGGGATTCCAAGCCTTCAAAAGCTAATTTCACATCATCAACAATAGGCCACAAGGGCTTCATGTCGCGATCGTGCTTGTTTCCGAATAATTTACCGATGAGTTCTAACACAAGGAGTAGTTTATTTTAATATTTGTATGCGAATATACGAATGATGCGAATGATACGAATGATGTAGATGTTGTAAAAGGCTGTTTAATTCGTATCATTGGTATGGCTGTATATTAGCATTATTAGTATGGCTGTATTTTAGCATTTTGCATAACAATTTTAGTGCAAAGAGAATTTCCAAAGCAGAATTGACATATACTAGACAAGGGTGTCACAAAATTCAAAAATAAGCAGCTATAATGACAGATTTAATTAAAACTTATTGCCCTCCGCCTTGCATTTGCTTCATCATGTCTTTTTGAATCTCGTCCATTGTTTTTTCTTTGTAGTCGGAAGAGATTTTAAAAACATCATCGCTAATTTTTTCTTTACTTACATTGGTGGCTGTCATTTTAAGAGTCATGCCCCGATCTGCCTTTACTTCGTATTCTAAAGGCATACCTTTAATAGCTCTAAAGTGTTTGTTTTGGTTGGACGACATGCTGTTACTTATTTCTTCGGTGAAATAAACAATGGTAGATTGCAATTTTCCTGACTCATCTTTAAAAGATATTTCTGCTTTCTTGCATTTATATCCTGCAATCACTTTTGTTTCGTCCAATACTTTTACGGTAGGCTCTGGCGCTTTATCATCTTTAGCAGGGCTATCCTTAATTTTGTATTTACTACCCATCATTTCCATAAGCATTACCGTAGTGTTGGTTTTACTATCTTGAATAGTAATGGTTTTTTGAAATCCCATAGCAGCCACTGATTTAGTTTTAGTTCCTTTTACATACATCTCCAGCTCACTGCCGGCAAACATAGCCATAGCTTCAGGCGGCATGTTTCCACCTTCCATAGATATTTCGTAAGTAATTTTTCCTTCAAACTCAGTTCTAGTAAAAGAAAGAAGTGTAGCAGCGATAAGACTGATAAAAAGTAAATTAAATTTTTTCATTGGTATAAATTATTAATGTGATTATTTTATTTGAATAACGGATTTTTCTAAACGATGTACAACCGTATCTTTTCCTAATAACGCCACAACTTCAAACAAAGCAGGACCGCCTGCAACTCCGCTGATGCAAACTCTAAAAAGCTGCATGACCTCACCTGTTTTAATGCCAAGCTTTTCACAAGTAGCTTTTAAAACATTTTCAGTATTTAAGACTGAGAAATCATCCGTGGTTTTATATGCCGAAGCCATTTCGGATATAAATGCTTTTGATTTTTCGTTCCAGCGTTTTTTAACCACTCCTTCATCGTAGCTAGTTGGGTCTTCGAAAAAATAACTGCCTAAGCTCCAAAACTCATTAGTGAAATTTGCTTTTTCTTTAATCAATCCACAAACTTTCTTCACATATATTTTATCCACCTTCCCATCTGCCTTCTGCCATTTGCCTTCTGCCATTTCCACCTTCCCATCCGCCTTCTGCCATTTGCCTTCTGCCTTTTCTTCCATCTTCCCTTTTACCTCTTCCATAAAGTCATCTGCCAGCTCCTCGTCCGACTTCATTCTTAAATACTGTTGGTTAAACCACTTGGATTTTTCAGGATCAAACTTTGCGCCCGACTTACTTACGCGCTCCAAAGAAAATTCTTGCACTAATTCTTCCAATGTAAAAAGCTCCTTGTTTCCACTGGCATGCCAGCCAAGCAAGGCAAGCATATTTATAAATGCTTCGGGGAAATATCCTTTTTCGCGGTAGCCTGAAGATTGTTCTTTGGTTACAGGGTCAATCCAATTAAGAGGAAACACTGGGAACCCAAGTCTATCTCCATCGCGCTTTGAAAGTTTCCCATTACCATCCGGCTTTAGCAGCAAAGGAAGGTGCGCAAACTGAGGCATCACACTTTCCCATCCTAAATATTGATACAACAAAACATGCAGCGGTGCCGATGGAAGCCACTCTTCTCCACGAATTACATGCGTGATTTGCATTTTATAATCATCCACTACGTTGGCTAAATGATACGTTGGCATGCCATCGCTTTTGAATAACACTTTATCATCCATTTGTGCAGATTGCACTACCACCCATCCTCTTATTAAATCTTGCAGGCGCACTTCTTCGTTGCGAGGAATTTTAATTCTTATTACATAGTTTTCTCCGGCATCAATTCTTTTTTTCACCTCATCGGCAGATAAAGACAAAGAGTTTTTCATATTCTGACGCGTGATTGCATTGTACATAAAGGTGCCGCCTGCTTTTTCCATACGCTGTCTAGCCTCATCCAAATCTTCGGGCGTATCAAAGGCATAATAGGCATGTTCAGATTTCACAAGTTGCTCTGCATATTCTCTATACATTTCTTTGCGTTCACTTTGACGATATGGTTTGTGTTCTCCATCGCCTCCCGACTCTACAGGGATCCGTCCGTTGGCGGAAAAACCTACGCCTTCGTTTGGCATTATGCCACACCATTTTAATGATTCAATAATATAGGCTTCGGCACCGGGCACAAAACGTGTTTGGTCTGTATCTTCAATACGCAAGATAAAATCACCTCCATGCTTTTTGGCAAATAAATAATTGTACAAGGCGGTGCGGACTCCTCCCATGTGAAGTGGTCCGGTAGGACTTGGCGCGAAACGAACTCTAACTTTTCTATCGTTACTCATAGTGAAAAAGAAAACAAATATAAAGGAATTACTCTATGGATATTTCATCAATAAAAATAAAAGCGTCTCCTCCAGCACCTTCATGCCAGGCAGGGAGTTTACCATAATTGATTGCTTTTACTTTAACATAGCGAGCGTGCTGCTTAAATTCCAACGTAAAGTTTTTTACTTGCGAAACAAGATCATGGTCTTTAATGGTATTGCGAATCATTAATGGGTTGCTAAACGTAACATTATCGCTAGAAAAAGAAACTTCCATTTCCAGGGGCATCAATATCCAAGCGCGCGTATCTTGCAAAAACCCGGCAGAAAGTTTAGCTATATCCATTTGCTTACCTAAATCTATTACACATTCAAAATTCTGATTTTGGTATCCTTGCCATCTTCCTTTCCGCCAATTTTCATCTCCACACAGTCCGTCAATTATTCCTTTATCTCCTCCTGCAGTATATTGAGCATTGTACGTTGAAAGAATATTTATTTCCCAATTATTGGGGCGTTTGTAAAACATAGCTAATGATGGATTACTGTTCCCTAATGCAGATTCTGAAATTGCCTTTATTTGTTTATCACTCTTTATATAAAATGGCTTGGAGTATTCTCTCATAGCTGTTTCTGACTGTCCAAGATCTGTGCAGGAGAATTTTATTTTAGTATTGGAGCTCAGCGATTTTATTTCAACCAATATACTATCTGAGAAAACTTGAGAAGCACCATAAATAACTGGAGAAATTACGATAGGTTCATATGTTGGGAGTACATTAACTTTCACAGCTGTTTTCTTAGTGACTGCAAAATAGGATACTGTGGTATTCTTAAATAGCTCATCCTTATTTGTATACGCAGAGGTACTTCCATCTTCGAAATTTATTTTAATGTTGTTAAAGTAGGGCAACCCAATGTCAAAATAATTATTGCCCGGACAAACAGCATATAAACCCATGGAGCTCATAACATACCAGGCACTCATTTGTCCGCAATCCTCATTTCCTATTAATCCATCGGGTGTAGGTTTGTAAAAATCATCTAAGATTTGCTTTACACGATATTTAGTTTTTTCAGGCTTCCCAATGTAGTTATATAGATAAGCCATGTGATGGCTGGGCTCATTGCCATGAGCATACTGACCGATTAACCCAGTAATATCTGCTTGTTCCCTGCCCGTAGTTTTACTGCTAGTCGAAAATAGTTCGTCCATTTTTTTTTCAAACTTATCGGCACCTCCCATTAATTTAATCATTGCCGGAATATTCTGTGGGACAAAAAAAGTATACTGCCAACTGTTTCCTTCGGTGAAATTATTATCCACCCGTTTGGGGTCAAAATTGTATTGCCAGCCACCGTTGCTACGAGGCTGCATAAATCCAGTTTCTGGATTAAAAATATTTTTCCAGGATTGTGCTCTGCTGCTATACACTTTATAGAGGCTGTCTTTCCCCAAGGCATTGGCAAACTGGGCTATACACCAATCATCGTAAGCATATTCCAACGTTTTCGAAACACTTTCCGATTCATCTTCCACTTCCAGAAATCCATTTTTTCGATAGGAATTCAGCCCACGGTAATTATTTAAATTGCTCATATCAACCATCGCTTGCATAGCAAGTTCAGCATCAAAATCATTTATTCCTTTTGCGTAAGCATCTGCAATAACGCTTACTGCATGGTAACCTATCATACAATCTGTTTCATTCGAGGAAAGCTCCCAAACAGGCAGCCTCCCTGTTTGTTTATACATTTCTAAAAATGTTTTAATTATATCTAGCACTCGATTTTGCTCTATCAAAGTAAGCAGCGGATGCAATGCCCGAAAGGTATCCCATAAAGAAAAAACAGAATAATAGTTAAACCCTACTGCCTTGTAAATTTTATTGTCCATGCCTCTATAACTGCCGTCAATATCGGAAGCGATACTAGGATGAATCATGCAATGATACAGAGCCGAGTAAAAAGTTTTTAGCTTACCTACCTGATCGCTAGAAACTTCAATTTCAGAAAGCTGCTTATCCCACGTTGCAGCTGCATCATTTTTTGTTTTATCAAAATTCCAATCTGGGATTTCTGCTTCAAGATTTTTCCATGCCCCTACTTCGCTTACAGAAGATATTCCAACTTTTGCATAAATAGTTTTGCCGCTTGATGTGTTAAAAGAAAAAATGGCCTTAACATTTGAGCCTTCGTATAAATTATTTTTTAAGACCTTACCTCGTACAGCCTCTTCCTCGTCAATAAAAATTTCAAATTCAAAAGACTGAGAAAATTCGATGGCATAAAAAACTGTTTGCTGTTGCGCCCAGGCTTGACTAATTCTGCATCCTTCAAGTTTGTGATTACCCAGCACTTTTACATAAGAGCCTGGTAATGTTTTATCTCTGTGTGTAAGATCCAAAACAACATTTTTATTACCTGAATTATTAAACACATATTTGTGAAATCCAGCCCTAGTTGTAGAGGTTAATTCTACCTCAATGTTGTCGTCTTCCAACTTTACTGCATAATATCCTGCATTTGCTTTTTCATTTTTATGTAAAAACTTTGACGAATATATTTTTTTATCTACCGAATGTTCGGATGTTGGCATGAGTAGGATGTCTCCCCAGTCGCTAACGCCTGTACCACTTAAATGGGTATGAGAAAACCCATAGATAACAGAATCCGAATAATGATAGCCACTACAACCATCCCAACTTCCATCTATGCGAGTATCTGGTGACAGCTGCACCATCCCAAACGGAAGTGTAGCGCCCGGAAACGTATGTCCATGTCCGCCTGTGCCAGTCATCGGATCTACATACTGAGAATAGTTTTTTTGCTGAGCATTACACAACAGAAAATTAAGTAGCGAAAAGAAAATTAAAAAAAACTGTTTCATGCTAATTATTTTTGAGCTGAGCCGTAATCAATACCCTGTTTTAAAAGAATGCCTCTAGCTTTCCATCCATAAAAAGCCAAATAAAGAAAACAACATACTCCTACCAAGTAGCTAGCTTGAATGCCTAGTCTATTATCTCCAGCAAGATATCCCTGCAGCCAGCTTACCAACCCTCCACCCATTATCATCATAATTAAAAAACTGGAGGCATCGTTTGTATGTTTTCCTAATCCCGCAATTGAAAGTGTAAAAATGCAAGGCCACATGGTAGAACAAAATAATCCAACACTGATGAAAGCATAAACGCTTACAATGCCATTAGCGAAAATACCAATGAGAAGAGCCAATATTCCCAGCGAAGAGAAGATGATTAATTGCTTTGCCGGATTTCCTCTACTGAAAATATCAGCCACAATTATTACTACAATTAGTACGGAATAAATGTAGAAAGGTGCTAAATCATGATTAGCTAAATAATTTACAAGTAGAAAAATCCCAAAAGCGGCATAGGGTAAAATAAAATTTAATATGTGCCTAACTCCTTTTTTTACACGGAAGGCACCCACTGCACTAGTCCACCTGCCAATCATTAGGCTGGCCCAGAAAAGAGAAACGTATGGAGCTACCTCCCCAGTTTGAGTACCTAGGTGCTGACGCATAAACTCTGGGAGATTAGAAGCTGTGGAAACTTCCACTCCCACATAAAGAAAAATCCCCAGCATACCAAGTCGTAGCTGAGGATAGCTTAACGCAGAAGAATAAGTTGAGGTGTTTTTTATTTTTTCGAATTGTAATTCCTTTGCTTCTTCCTGATGAATAATTTTATTGGGAATGGAGGAGAATTTGAAAACAATGGCAGCTACAAAAAATGCAACTCCTAAAATTAGATAAGGGGTTTTTACAGATTCTAAATTTTCTAATTTTTGACCTGCCGCAAGAGAGCCAAATATCGCTAAGCTTACCAATACTGGACCGATGGTAGTACCCACATTATTAATTCCTCCAGCCAAACTTAATCGCTGAGCACCCATTTTGGGATCTCCCATATTGATGGCTAGCGGATTTGCAGCCGTTTGTTGTAGCGAAAATCCTAGGCCTACAATGAACAAGCCGCATATTATAAAACCAAATGATTCTGTCATAGCAGCAGAATAAAAGAATAATGTGCCCAAAGCTGAGATAACTAAACCGATGGCAATTCCATTTTTATAGCCAATTCTGTTTAGTAAATTTTCTTTTGTCATCTTGGATATTAAAAAATAAATAATAGAGCCCACGGTGTATGCCACATAAAAGGCTACCGAAATCATTTGACTTTGCCACTGTTCCAGCCCTAGTTTTTCCTTAAATACAGGAATAAGAATATCGTTACTGGCTGCAACAAATCCCCAAAAAAAGAATACAGATATAAGCGTTATAAAAGGTGAAATGGGGGGCTTGTTATTCATGAAGAATGAATACTATCTGATAATTAAATTTACAGGCAATGTTATGCGTGTTTCGCTTGTTTTCTTTTCATCAAGTGCTTGCAATAACAGTTTTGCAGATTCTACACCTATCCTTTCTACCGGTTGCGCAATAGCTGTAATCGGTGGTGAAAAATGTTCGAAAATAGGAATGTCATCAAATGAGCAAAGAGTAAGATTATGATTTAGCTTCAATTCTTTCATACAAGAATAGGCGGCTAAAGCAAGAACATTATTTACTGTGAAAATGGCATCTGCGAATATTTTTTTAAGATAAATATCCTGAATGATTTTTTTAATTTCATCTTTCATGTTATCAAAATCCACCTCAATAATTTTGTAAAATGCAATTGATTTTGCATTTCTTTTACATGCTTCGACAAAACCATCCTTTCTTTCTGTGATTGGACTAATTAAAGAATTAGAAAAAGTAATCATCGCAATGTGTTTCTTTCCCAGATCGACTAAATGCTTGACCATTAGTTGAGCACCTAGTTTATTTTCGACTGTAATAGAAACAAATTTTTTGTCTCGGAAAGTTCTATCAATTAGAATAAGAGGCTTTCCAGATTTATTAATTTTATCGTAATTTTTTGAAGAAGCAAAACAAGAAGCAACAATAAGACCATCAACGTTCCAATTCAGTAGCGTATCAATTAAATTAGACTCCTTTTTCTCCTCCTCGTTTGTATTACATACAATTAGATGATACCCCCTTTTAGAAACAATTTCCTCAATTGTTTTTGCAATTACCGAATAAAATGAATTTGAAATATCTGGTATGACGAGCCCAATGATGTTAGTTTTTCCTGTACGTAAGCTTCTTGCAAAACGATTGGGTTGATAATTCAACTTTTTTACAATAGCAATTACCTTTTTTTGAGTTTCCTTGCTAATCTTATGCTCATCTCCTTTTCCATTCAATACTAAAGAAACTAAGGTTTTTGATAACCCTAATTTCTCTGCAACCATCTGTAAAGAGACCTTTTTGGACATATTAATTGAGCAAAGGTAGGAGAATCTAATTAAAATCACATAAGATTTGGTGGTAATAAAATATTTCATACATTTGACTAAATCAATTTAGTTGTTAATTAAATCGATTTAAATACACTAGCTAACCCTAACACAACCATACAATGAAAAACTGCATTGGGGAAAATTTCAAAGGAGCTTCGGCTATTACTTTATTACTTTTTTTTTCCTTCTTTAATTTGAATGGGCAAGTTTGTATTATTTCCCCAATAAATATTACAGCAAACACCACCCCTGCAACCTGTATTATTGGAGGATCAGCAACCGTTAATATCACAAATGGTTTTCCACCCTACACCTATTCTTGGTTTCCTAATGTAAGCAGCACTAAATCAGCCAGCAATCTTGCGCCTGGCACCTATTCCGTTAATGTAATGGACACGCGATGTCATTCTCAACCAGGTCAGGAACTGGTTGTGAATGGAAATTTTAGTAGTGGCAATACCGGCTTTACAAGTGGCTATACGTATTGCAACACCTCTCAATGTCTATTCACTGAAGGATATTATAGTGTTGGATCCAATCCTCAGTTCTATCACTCAAACTTTTTTGGCACCGACCATACAACCGGAAACGGGAACTTTATGATTATTAACGGGAACACCATTCAGGGCATTTCCATTTGGTGCCAAACTGTTAATGTTACTCCAAACACTAACTATATATTTTCAACCTGGCTTAGCGCCATGAATACAACCAGCCCTGCACAACTGCAATTTTCAATAAATGGAACAGCAATAGGGAATAATTTTTTTGCACCTTCCACTACTAATAGTTGGATTCAGTTTTGCACCGTATGGAATTCTGGCTCTAATACAACTGCAAATATTTGCATCGATAATCAAAGCATTATCCTGGCTGGAAATGATTTTGGGCTAGATGATATTTCATTTCGCCCCTGCTCTCCTGCTACTTTAACATTCACAATTGCACCTCCTCCACCTGTAGTAAGCGCAGCAAATTCTTCCAACGCGGTATGTGGAGGATTTGGAACAGCTAATGTTGCTGCTAGCGGAGGAACTCCAACCTATTCCTACTCTTGGAGTAACGGACAAAGTACTTCTTCAGTGGCCGGGCTGACAACAGGAATATATTCTGTCACAGTAACAGATGGTGCTGGCTGTACATCCACTAACACTGTATCAATTTTAAATACCGGAAGCCTCACAGCAACTGCTGGACCAAATACAACAATTTGCTCCGGCTCATCGCAGTCTCTTATTCTCAATGCATCAGGTGGCAGTAATTATTTATGGTCCACTTCGGCTACAACCAGCTCTATCTCTGTTTCTCCTGCTACTACTACATCGTACTCTGTTATCGTGTCAAAAGGCAACTGCGCAGATACGGGATATGTTACAGTAACCGTTAATCCACAACCTACGGCAATCCCATCAGGCACAAATATTTGTTTTAATAATCAAACTAATTTTACTGATCTCTCAACAGGAAACAATTCAATTTCTAATTGGGCCTGGGATTTTGGCGATGGAAATAACTCCAGCATTCAAAACCCCGGGCATACTTATTCAAGCGCAGGACCTTTTACTGTTACATTAATTGTTACAAATAATTTTGGATGTAAAGACACAAATTCAGTTGTAGTAAACGTATTTCCACTGCCGCTGGCCAATTTCACCTTCTCAAATGCTTGTTTTGGAAATCCCGTTTCATTTACTAACTTATCAAGCGTTTCATCTGGCAGCATCACTGCATGGAGCTGGAATTTTGGTGATCCGAATTCAGGAACAAACAATATTTCAAATACGACATCCCCAACACATATTTTTTCTGCCGCAGGAAATTACGTTGTTGTTCTTACCGTAACATCCAGCGATGGATGTCAAAACACATTGAATCTTTCAATTGCAATTAGCTCGCCTCCAGTGGCAATGTTTACGAACATTTCTAGTTGCTTGAATAATCCAACTAGCTACACCAACAACTCTACATCACCTGCTATTGATCCCATAAATGCATGGACTTGGAATTTTGGGGATGGCTCCACTAATTCGATATTGCAAACTCCTTCACATACGTACGCAACAGCTGGCACATTCACTACTACATTACTAGTAACAACGATTGCTGGGTGTAAAGACACCACTACTAACATCGTTACAGTATATAATTTGCCGGTAGTTAACTTTTCTGATTCAGCAAAGGGATGTTCTCCAGTTTGTGGAAAATTTACTGATCTTTCCTCCGCTACAAGTGGAACTATAAACTCCTGGCTGTGGAGTTTTCCAGGCGGGAATCCTTCCACATCAACCTCTTCCTCTCCATCCGTTTGCTGGACATCTCCCGGTTCTTATGCCGTACAATTGGTTGTCACTTCTTCAGTAGGTTGCACTGATTCTGTGATTAAACATCAATACGTTCAGGTTTACCCCTGGCCTACTGCTGATTTCTGCGTAGCTCCGGATAAAGCACCTGCCACTAATCCAGTATTTAATTTCTGCGATTTATGGTCAAAGGATGTGGTTCAATGGACTTGGAATTTTGGAGATAACACAACAGATGTCACAAACACAGACCCAACACATTCTTACTTATCTGCAATTACGGGAAATGATTTTTACAATTTCAATGTTTGCTTGCAAGTTCAAAATCAATACGGCTGCTGGGATACTACTTGCAAAACTGTGGAATTAATTCCCGAATATGTGTTCTATATACCTAATACATTTACGCCAAACTCGGATATGACCAATGATTTTTTCTTTGGGAAAGGAAGGGGAATTAAGGAATATAGCATTTGGTTATTTGACCGATGGGGAAATCAAATATGGGACTGCCATATTTCCGAAAATAATAAAGACCTAGATAACAATGGGAAGGATGGACTTTCATCACTTTGCCAATGGAATGGAAATGTGGAAGGAGGCGGCATGGATATGGGTGGAAACACCAACAAACTTGCTCAAGAAGATGTGTATGTGTGGAAAGTAAATCTTACTGATATTTTTGATCGCAGGCATACATACGTTGGGCATGTAAACGTAATAAGGTAGTTAATCATTTATATTAAAAATACGAAACGCATAAAATATATAACTAAATATTAAACCATGAAATTATTTCAAATCCTGTTTGTACTTATCATTTTCTCTTCTATCTGCAAAGCAGATACCACCATTACTGCATTTAACAATGTGCATCAAAAATTTGGAGGAGGTCTCGATACAAGAACCGTTGTAGATACATTTTTGTTCCCCACTAATTTAGATTCATCTAGTGCAATTAAAATGCACCTTACTTTGAATTGCCCTGCTGGTGGATGTGACCCATGGGATCGATTTGCGAAAATCCAAGCGTTTCACAACAACGAATGGTTTGAAATTGGTAGATACATGACTCCCTATAAAAAATCCTGCGGCTGGATATTGGATGTATCGGATTATCGTTCTATGCTTAGCGATACGGTCATCTTAAAATCGTTTATTGATACATGGGTAAATCCAGGCTGGCTTGTGCATATTGATTTTGAATTTATAAGCGGAACTCCCGCAAATAAAATAATAAAGGTCGAAAATCTTTGGGTAAGCGATAATGTAGTGTATGGCGACAACTCACAACCTATTACACTACCGGCAATTACTAAAACAATAGATGCAAGTGCTACACTTGTAAAATTAAGAATGGTAAATACCGGTCATGGACAAGGTAACACAGATAATGCAGCAGAGTTCTCACAGAAAACTCATAACATACTGGTAAATGGAAGTACTGCTTTTTCACAATTACTATGGAGATCTAATTGCGGTTCAAACCCATGTTCGCCACAAAGCGGCACCTGGCAGTATAATCGAGCAGGATGGTGTCCTGGAGCAGATGTAATCCCAAACAATTATGATATAACTTCAAAAATTACCCCAGGTCAGCCTGCTACGTTAGGGTACCAACTTCAAAACTATACGAATCAATGTAGTCCTAATAACCCCAGTTGTGTTACTGGCAGTACGTGTACCGATTGTAAGTATAATTACAACGGACACACTGAACCTCATTATAAAATTTCAGCACAACTTATCTCTTACTTAAGCAACGCAACTGGGATTTCGGGATTACAAAAAGAAATTGCTCTATCCATATTTCCAAATCCTACAAATGGTTTATTTACCGTAAATCTATCAGAAAAAAACTTACTTGTTACGTTAGCTATTTTTAACGTGATTGGAAAAAGAATATGGCTTGAAGATTTATTGCCTGGGAACAATTACATAGACCTTTCCACACTGCCTAAAGGAATATATATTTTGTCTTTTAATTCTGAAAATTCTAATAGCATAAAAAAGCTCGTAATTGAGTAATAATATTATTACTTACATCATTGATTCGCATTCAAAAAAACCATTAAAAAATACATATCATTCGATATTGTATTCTTCCTACTTTTGATGCATGTTATTATTAACTCCTACCAACTTTCCTGATTACGAACTAATAGACTGCGGTGATTTTGAAAAGTTGGAACGCTTTGGTAAATACATCACCATTCGCCCAGAGCCACAGGCAGTTTGGAGCAAAAAACTTTCAGCTCATGAATGGGAAAAAACAGCACATGTAAAGTTTGTTCCAAAAACTAGCAGTGCTGGCGATTGGAAAAAGTTTAAAGAGATGCCAGACCGCTGGACTATGCAGTATCAAGTCCAAAGTCTAAAGTCTAAAGTTGACCCTTCTACCTTAACCCTTAAGCTTTCCCTAACCTCATTTAAACATGTTGGAGTTTTTCCTGAGCAGGCAGTAAACTGGAATTATATTTACAACAACATACGTGCGCTCTCCTCCCCTTCTGGGGGAGGTCGGGAGGGGGTGCCAAAATTCTTAAACCTCTTTGCTTATACTGGAGCAGCCTCTCTAGCTGCAAAAGCAGCAGGCGCAGATGTAACGCATCTGGATTCCATTAGGCAAGTAGTTACATGGGCTAGAGAAAACATGGAGCTTAGCGGACTAAAAGATATACGCTGGCTGGTAGAAGATGCTTTAAAATTTGTGAAGCGAGAAGTAAAGCGAGGTAATAAATACCATGGAATAATTTTGGACCCTCCTGCATACGGCAACGGACCAGATGGTGAAAAATGGAAGTTGGAAGATAACATCAAAGAAATGATGGATCTTGTTTTACAACTGCTTGATGAGAAAGAACATTTTATGATTTTAAATGCTTACTCCTTGGGCTTCTCCCCTATTGTTATTGAAAATTTATTGAAAGGTTTTGCAAAAAATAATCTTGAAACCGGAGAACTTTACCTTCAGTCAAAAACTGATTTAAAACTTCCTTTAGGGGTTTTTGGTAGGTTCAGAAATTTTTAAACCCATTTTTTCATTTAGTTTTTCCAGCGCTTTGGGCGCTAAAGGATGACCAAGCTTTTCTAGTCTTATGTAATCAAGCTTAGCGCTGTCTAACTTTCCAACCACTTCATACACCCAACCGCGATTGAGTAAACAGATCTGACTTTTAGGATTAAGCTTCAAGCCAGAGCTAAAATCATTAATTGAATTTGCATAATCCTGATTAGTAAAATATGCCATGCCTCTCTTAATATAAGAATAGTCAGTAGCTGTATCACTTGTAATTTGAATCGAATACCCAATAATTTCATTTTGTAATTGCACTTTTCGCTTAGCATCCTCTTCAAAGTTTTTATCTACTTCGCCACCCATTTTTTTGTATTGCTGAATATCTATCAAAGCATTTTCAAATTTTCTCGAAAAATAAAAAGCCCTAGCTCTATCTTTATAAAACCCTGTATTTCCCGGCTCTAAAGTAATAGCTACATTAAAACTTTCAATGGCTTTATCATACTGTTTCATCCCTAAATACACGGCTCCTTTATTAGCATACGGAATGGCGCTGTTTGTTCTTTTTTCAATGTAGGCATCGTACCATTTAATAGCTTCTTCGGGCAAATTATTGACTACACAAGCTCTACCAAGTATGATGTAATAATAAATGGAATGTGGAGCCTCTTCAATGCCTGTTGTTGCCAGCTGGTATGGGTTTTTGTAAACATCGGATCTAATAAAAGTTTTAACGAAAAACAGCAACGCTATAATCGAAAAAAATATCCAAGTAATTATTTTCTTATTAAAGAAATCAATCTTGGAAAAATTTATTTGCGAAAGCATAATAAAAACTCCTACCATAGGCAGATAGGCTCTCTGCTCGAAGTGCTCAGCACCGCTACGCATGGAACCTGCAATTAGAGGAATAATAATAAATGTGAAAAACCAAAATATCCCAAAGATTGTCAATCGCTTATTGCTGAATTTAAAATAAAATACAATTGTTATTAGCAAAGCAATAACAAAATAAAATGGAAGCATGCTTGTTTCTGCCACCGTAGGTGCAACCGACTGATTAATCGGCAAAATGATTTTTCCAAAATACATTACTGTGGCTAAGGCCATATCTTGAAAAACATTGAAAAAACTAAGATTGTCTGCAGGTAAATAAACTGGAATTATCTGGTGACGAATAAAAAACCAAACACCAACAATAGCAACAAGTATTGCAAACAAATAAATAATTTCTTTTCGAATGGTCTTCTTGTTTATCAAGATATAATAACCCGTAAAAAGTATCGGCAACACAATGGCATTCTCTTTTGTAAAAAGCGCAAGCACAGTAAATAATGTACAAAACAATAAGTTTTTAATTTTGAAGTTTTCTAGATAATTTAGAAAGAAAATAAATACAGAAAACGAAAAAATGGCCAGCAAAACATCCACCCTTCCCGGCACAAAAGCGACTGATTGAACATGCAAGGGATGAACAGCAAATAAAAGTGAAAAACCAAAAGCAATATTCCTTTTAAGCCCAAGTTTTTGAAAAACAACAAAAAGCAGCACAGAAGCAATGGCATGATAAACTATATTAAAAAAGTGAAAAACCATGGGGTTACTTCCACCTATCATAACATCGGGCATATAGGACACTACCCAAATAGGTCTGTAGTAGTTATCGAGTATTGCCTCCGAAAAAAATACCTTCAAACTTGAAAGGTCACGATACAGATCAATCCTTTTTACAATAAGCCATTCATCATCCAGCGGAGAAAACGCGAAACTTAAAGTAGGCAGATATACAATTACAGCTGCTAGGATAATAAACAGATAGTTCCAATATTTCTGCACAACTTCAATAAAATTAAAAGAAGAAGTAAGATTTTTGTTTTCCAAATCCATAGGGTAAAAGTAAAACAACTCTTCAATGCATAACCTACGTTAACCTACAATTAACTATTCCATGCAATAAAAGAGGGCGATTAAAAAAATCGCCCTCTCTGTCGGGTAGACAAGATTTGAACTTGCGACCTCTCCCACCCCAAGGGAGTGCGCTACCGGGCTGCGCCACTACCCGAACTAAACTCTCGTTTGCCTCTATGAATTTTATAGATTTGCAAAAGTAAAAATAATCACTTGTCTGGATGTTTCGCCTTAGTACATTTAAAATTGTTGTCCTGATTTTTTTTGGCTATTTTATTATCACAAATAGTAAAACTGCGAGCGCTCAAAAAAAATTCACTCTTAGCGGTTTTATAAAGGAAGAAGCAACTGGTGAATATTCGATTGGAGCCAGCGTATATCTCAAAAAAAGTGGGGCTGAAGAAAAAAAGCTTGGCACTACCACAAACCAATATGGTTTTTACTCTATTACTCTAGAGCAAGGCACCTACAACTTAACCGTTTCTTACGTTGGCTTTGAGGATTATAACAAAGAGATAAAGCTAGAAAAGGATATTCGTCTCAACATGCAGATGAAAGAAAAGGGATATCTAGCTAACGAAGTTGAGATTTTGGGTGTGCGTCCAGATGAAAACATTAAAAGCACTGAGATGGGTGTGATGACACTAGACATGGAGCAAGTAAAACAGCTTCCTGCTTTTATGGGCGAGACAGATATTTTAAAAACCATTCAACTCCTACCCGGAGTTCAATCGGCTGGAGAAGGAAATGCTGGATTTTATGTTCGTGGAGGAGGACCTGATCAAAACTTAGTTCTTCTCGATGAAGCTGTGGTATATAATACCGGGCACTTATTTGGCTTCTTCTCCGTTTTTAATGGGGATGCAATAAAAAATGTTGAGTTAATTAAAGGAAACATGCCTGCACAGTATGGGGGACGTCTTTCTTCGGTGCTTGATATATCCATGAAAGATGGTAACAGTCAAAAATTTCATGGCGAAGGGGGAATAGGAATTATTTCTTCACGCATAACGCTGGAAGGTCCCATAAAAAAAGACACCAGCTCCTTTATTGTTTCCGCTCGCAGAACGTATGCCGATGTACTTGCACAGCCATTTATAAAGAGTGGATCCAAAGGGTCTGCCTATTATTTTTATGACCTGAACACCAAATTAAATTATCGCATTTCCGATAAACATCGAATCTTTTTAAGCGGATATTTCGGACGAGATGTTTTTAGATACAGCAACAATAAAACATTTGGCTCAGCATTTAAAGTAGATATTCCTTGGGGTAATGCCACCACTTCCCTTCGCTGGAACTATTTAATAAATAAAAAACTATTTGTAAACACTACAGCTATTTTTAGCGATTATCAATTTGAATTTGGAGCAACACAAAGTGAATTTGAATTCAGGCTGTTCTCTGGAATACGTGACTGGAGTGGCAAATTGGATTTTAGCTATTACCCAAATACAAAAAATAAAATAAAATTTGGCTCTAATTATATTTGGCACACGTTCACCCCAAGTCATGCCAGCGCAAAATCGGGCGATGTGCAGTTTGACTTAGGAGGAATCGTAAAACTATACGCGCACGAGGCTGCATTGTATTTTTCGGATGAATATGAGATTAGCAACCGCTTAAAAGTAAATGCAGGGATTAGATATTCTTATTTCCAGCAAGTTGGTCCGTTTAAACGCTACGTAAAAAGTACGGTAGGCAATTTAGTTACCGACTCTATCTTATTTAACAAAGGAGATAAAGTGGCCGAATACCATGGTCCAGAACCGCGACTCTCTGCACGATTTGAATTAAACAAAAACTCATCTATTAAGGCTGGCTTTGCACAGAACTACCAATACGTGCATCTTGCTTCTATCTCATCTGTATCACTTCCAACCGATGTTTGGATGCCTAGTACTTCTTCCATTAGGCCACAATTTAGCATTCAATATGCGTTGGGATATTTTAGAAATTTCAAAGAAGACATGTTCGAAACATCTGTAGAGGTATATTATAAAGACATGCGCAATATGTTGGATTACAAGGAAGGTTCGCTTCCGGATGATAACGTAAACGATAACGTTGATAACGCTTTCACCTATGGACGAGGTTGGTCCTACGGTGCTGAATTCTTTGTAAAAAAACGAACAGGGAAATTTAATGGCTGGGTTGGCTATACGCTTTCTTGGAGTTGGAGGCAATTTGATTCTATTAATTTAGGAAGTAATTTTTTAGCGAAGTACGATCGTAGGCATGATGTTTCGGTGGCACTTACATACAACCTAAATAAAAAATGGACCTTTGGTTCTGTGTTTGTATTTGCGACTGGCAACAATGCAACACTTCCTGTTTCCTGGTATTTTATTGAAGGGCAAATGGTTCCGGAATATGGAAAACGGAATGATTACCAAATGGCTCCATATCATCGCTTAGATTTATCGGCAACATACACGCCCGATAAACAAAAAAAGCTTGCACATAAAAAACAAAAATGGGAAGAAAAAATGGCAAAAAAGAGAATTGATACCAAAGATTTAGAAATGCCTAAAAGAATAAATTCCAAAGTGCAAGGAAGCTGGAATTTCTCCATCTTTAATGCATATAACCGACATAATCCATTTTTTATATTTTTTGAAACGAATGGAGATCCGTTTGCCGGAACTTTAAATGTTAAAGCGATGCAAGTTTCATTATTTCCAATTCTTCCATCGGTAACATGGAATTTTAAATTTTGATATGACTAATTATAATAAAATATTATCTATGAAATATTTTTCAATATTGGTTTTTGCAGTAGGTCTCTTTACCACTTCATGCCAAAAAGAAATACAGGTCGACTTACCAACTTACCCGCCAAAAATTGTTGTAGATGGTAAAATTGAACCCGGGGTTCCACCTTATGTGATACTCACCTATAATATGCCTTACTTTGGATCAACAGATGTTAACGCAATCCAAAACTCATTCATACACAATGCATCTATTACCGTTTCGGACGGCTCAAACACTGCCACATTAGTTGAATACTGCTCTAAATCACTGCCCGATTCACTTCTGCCATTAATCGCCTCTTTCACCGGCATCGATCCGCTTACCTTAAAAAATTTCGACTACTGCATTTACACAACCTTAAACCCAGCCCTCTTTGGTCAATCTGGAAAAACCTATACGTTAAAGATTTTGGCTAATGGAAAAAATCTCACTTCCACTACATCTATCTTACCTGCAATACCCTTAGATACAGCATGGATCCGCTATGAAAAAGTGAATAAAACCGGAGATTCCCTTGGATTTATGTGGGGACACCTAACCGAGCCCGGCAATACATACAACGCATACCGCTGGTTGACTAAAAGAAATACCAAAGACTATTCTTTTATTGCTCCTCCGGGCGCAGCATCCGATGATAAATATTATAATGGGCAAAGCTTTGACTTCGCCTATAGCAGAGGATCTGCACAAAATTCAGACGCGAAGGATGACAATAACGAGGAACGAGGATATTTCAAATCGGGCGATACAGTTGTTATAAAATTTTGTACTATTGAACGAGCAACTTATAGTTTTTACCGAAGCTTGGATATCATACTAAATAATAACGGAAACCCTTTTGCTTCACCTTCATCAGTTGAATCAAATATTTACCCTAAAGAAGAAAGCTTGGGTATTTGGTGCGGCTATGGTGTTGCAACACATACTGTAATTTGTAAATAAAATAATAAATACTTTTTATGAGCGAACATGTAAAATGCCTTATCATCGGATCCGGACCTGCAGGATACACTGCTGCTATTTACGCTGCACGAGCAGATTTAAAACCATTAATGATTGCAGGTATGGAACCGGGCGGTCAATTAATGACAACTACTGAAGTTGAAAATTATCCAGGCTATCCGGATGGAATTCAAGGGCCGGAGATGATGGAACATTTTCGCAAACAAGCAGAGCGATTTAAAACTGATATCCGATATTCATTTGTCTCTTCAGTAGATTTTTCTTCAAAGCCATTTAAAGTAGTAGTGGACGAAAAAGAAACTATTCTATCAGACTCTATAATAATTTCTACTGGCGCTACGGCTAAGTGGTTGGGCTTGGAATCCGAACAGCGCTTAAGAAAATTAAGCGGTGGGGTTTCGGCATGTGCTGTTTGTGATGGATTTTTTTATAAAGGTCAAGATGTTGTAATTGTTGGAGGGGGAGATACAGCTGCTGAAGAAGCTACTTACCTAGCTAAGCTTTGCAAAAAAGTATATATGTTGGTTCGAAAGGATCATTTTAAAGCTTCAAAAGCAATGCAACATAGAGTAGAAAACACTGCAAATATTGAATTACTTTATAACCACGAAACCAAAGAAGTATTAGGTGATGCAGGTGTTACCGGAGTATTAGTTAAGAATGTTAAAACCGGAGAAGAAAGAACACTTATAGCAACCGGTTTTTTTGTTGCAATTGGACACAAGCCAAATACCGATATTTTTAAAGGGGCCCTTGACTTAGATGAACAAGGGTACATCAAAACTGTTCCCGGAACTACCAAAACTAATGTTGAGGGTGTTTTTGCTTCGGGCGATGTTCAAGACAAACACTACAGGCAAGCAGTTACTGCGGCAGGTAGTGGTTGTATGGCCGCTTTAGATGCAGAAAGGTACTTGAGTGCCAAGGGAATTCATTAAATTTCTTATCGATTTTTTTACTAGTTTTAATGCTATAAATATGGCATTAATTTTGCAAATTTTACATTGTTGAGATACATTCGACACATACTTGCTTCTTTACTATTTCTATCGTTTTTCACCTCTGCATTCTCTCAGGTAAAAAAGGGTGATACTTTTGAATTTAATGCAGTTTATGATTCTACTTACGGCATAAATATTTACGAGCCCTTAAATATGAATACAGGTGGCGACTCTACTCGTAGTGGCGCAAAAGGATATGCCCTTCAAGGATGGATTGAAGATTATTATCCTGGAGGAGAAGTATTGCATAAAGGATATTACATTGACGGGCAGTTAAAAGCCTATAAAAATTTTTATCCATCCGGTCAAGCGGAAAGAGAATTTAAAATGGTAAATCTTTCAAAAAGTGAACTCAACGTATATTATGATAACGGCAAACCGAGATCGATCATTTCTTACATTACCTCCAACGCAATAAAAGAAGAAGATTATTTTATTACTGGGCAGATAGAATACATAGAGGAATACGATAAAAATTGCGTCTATTACCTGCAAAGAAAATTTTTTAACGAAAATGGAAACCCAACTTCTACACTAGAATTAGTTGACAGCAAAAAACTTATCTATAATAGTAAAGATTATCACGAAAATGGAAAGCTGAAAGAAGAAGGTCAGATGGTATTTAATGAAGGGATGGGCGACTACCAAAAAAATGGTAAATGGAAATTTTATAAAGAAGACGGAAGCCTGAAAGAAGAAAAAACTTTTTCTAGAGGCGGTGATGAAGCGGAATAATTCCTTCTAGATATATTCTAATTTTTTAATGCAGAAACGAGTCCATTATTTTTCGGTTTTCTTATTATTTTTTGGGTTGCTGTTAGTTTATTCTAACCACTTTCACAATTCTTTTCATTTTGACGACTCGCATACCATCGTCAACAATATTTACATTAAAAAAATCAGCAACATCCCCTTGTTTTTTAAAGACGGGACTACCTTTAGCTCACTTCCCTCTAATCAGTCATACAGGCCAGTTGTCACAACCTCTTTAGCCATCGATTATTGGCTAGGGAATGGGTTGGATACCTACTATTTTCATCTTTCTACTTTTATACTTTTTATACTGCTGGGAATATTAATATTTTTTCTGTGTAAAAAAATATACTCGCATGCAGCGTCAGCCAAAAACGTATTTCTTGTTAGCATACTAACTACCGCTTGGTATCTCCTCCACCCAGCCAATGCAGAAACAATCAACTATGTGATAGCTCGTAGCGATTCACTCTCAACTCTTTTTGTAGTACTTGCATTTGTTATCTATGCTTACTCACCGCTTTCCAGAAGATATTACCTGTATGTAATTCCCATAGCTATTGGAATACTTGCAAAAATATCTGCCATTATGTTTGCGCCCATCCTTTGGGTGTACATCCTACTTTTTGAAAAAGAGAAATCTTTTGTGGAATTAATGGAAAAGAAAAACATCAACCTTCTCTTCTCCTCAATGAAAGCTGTTATACCGATTTTTATTTTTTGTGGCGCTGCATACCTTTTCGTTCAAAAAATGGAATCGAGCACTTGGTCTCCAGGCGGCACTTCTACTTACTTGTATATTATCACACAGCCATTTGTAATATGGCATTACTTTAAAACTTTTTTCTTCCCGCTTTGGCTATCGGCAGATACCGACTGGACTACGTTTGAATCGATATTAAACCTCAAAGCAATTGCAGGATTTATTTTTGTTGGATTGCTCCTTGTCATCGCGATTATTACTTCAAAAAAATCCATTCATAGACCCATTTCTTTTGGGGTTTGCTGGTTTCTGCTTGCGCTAGTTCCTTCATCTAGTGTTATCCCACTTGCAGAAGTGATGAATGACCATCGAGTTTTTTTTCCTTACATTGGATTAGCAATTGCCGTATGCTGGACTTTATACTTAGGTTATCTAGAAATTATTAAAAGAATATCTAAGCCTTTTGAAATAAAAGTTGCTGTATTTACAACCTCACTGTTATTTTTATCAGCTTATGGGTACGGCACTTTTCAGCGCAACGAAATCTGGAAAACGGATGAATCGCTTTGGTATGATGCTACAATAAAAAGTCCAAAAAATGCAAGAGCCTTAATGAATTACGGACTAAGCTTAATGGCAAAAGGCGATTACATAGGAGCAGAAAAATATTTTACCGATGCATTAACTCTTTGGCCACAGTATGCTTACCTACATGTAAATATGGGAATATTAAAAAACGCCATTGGTGATGCTGCATCTGCCGAACAATATTATCGCACTGCGTTAACCTACCGCTCTGATATTCCCGAACTATATTTTTTTTATGCCGAGTTCCTTCATAAGCAACAACGAAATTCAGAAGCTATTGGGTTGTTAAAAAAATCGATAGAACTCTACCGCGCTAACCCGCAATCACGCTATTTGCTTATGACCGTTTATGCAGAAAATAACGAGAATGAAAACCTAGTGGCATTAGCTCAAGAAACACTACAAATTATTCCTGGCGATATAACAGCATTAGCTTTCTTAAACACACCAACAGGAAATAAATCCAAACTTGAAACTACTTTAGATTATGCAATAGCAAACCCTACTGCAGAAAATTATTTAAACTTATCACTCGAATATTATAATGCCGGTAAATTTCTTGAATGTGTTGCAGCTTGCGAAGAAGCCTTGAAGATAAATCCAAACTTTGATCTTGCCTATAACAATATTTGCAGTGCGTATAATATGCTATCCAACTGGGACAAGGCCATAGAAGCAGGACAAAAGGCAGTTGATATTAACCCCAACAATCAATTAGTAAAAAATAATTTAGAATTCTCCAAAAAACAAAAAGCATCTCAGGCGACTAAATAAAAGACCCTAATGAATGTTGAAGTAAAATATATTAAAGAATGGAAGATTGCATTTATTGTACTGTCAGTAATCGTTGCTATTTTAATTCCATACCTGAGTTTTGACTACGGCATTACCGAGGATGAACAAGCACATTGCCAGCACGGAAAAAGCATCTTAGATTACTTTACTGGAAAAAATAATATTGCTGCTCGTAGTCCGATAGATAGTACCGGAAAGCTTCAAATCATTTCTTTCGATGATAACATGAATGACATTTCCGGAGAAATGAATATTTATGGCGGCACCTTTGACTTGCTATGCGCCATCGCAAACGAATATGTTTTTTCTTTTGGAGAATACGAGACTAGGCACTTTATTAATTCTCTTTTTGGGGTATTACTTATAGTTTTTACCGGACTATTTACAACTTATTTAGGAGGCTGGAGAGCTGGAACAATCGCACTACTCTTAATGGCATTAACTCCACGCATTATTGCTCATTCCATGAACAATCCAAAGGACATTCCTTTTGCTGCTCTTTACATCATCTGTTTGTATTTTATTTTTCGTTTTGTAGAGGAACTTCCAAAACCTAAATTAAAAACATGGCTTCCATTACTAATTTGCATTCCGCTAGCTGCTGACATACGGATATCAGGACTGCTACTTATCGTATATCTTATTTTATTTGTTTGCTACCGATGGAACAATTTGTTTTTTGAAAAAAATATAAATAAAGAAGAAGTAAGAATATTTTTTCGTTCCTTAACCTATGCTGTTGTGTTATCCGTTTGCAGTTACCTTCTTATTTCTATTTTATGGCCCTTTGCACAAACAAATCCACTTAAAGTTCCCTACTTAGCATTAAGCAAACTTTCAGATCTCGATATCACTTGGGATTCACACGATTTATTTGAAGGAAAATGGATTGTTAGGTCAGAGATGCCTTGGTACTTGGGATTAAAATGGTTGTTTATTGGAAACCCTCTTTTCCTACCACTTGGATTAGCAACATCAGTATTTATTTTTATTCACACCAGCAACATAGAAGATTCTTTTCCAATTAAAAAAATACTGATGCTTGTTTTCACTTTTGCATTTCCTGTTTTGTATGTTATTTTCAGAGGATCCTATTTGTATAACGATACACGCCACATACTTTTTGTTGTTCCATGCATCTTGGCACTTTCTGCATTATCATTCGAAAACTTATTTCGGATACTTCCTAACAAATTCTTGAAATATGGATTTGCAATACTAGTTTCACTTACAATGCTGCAGCCACTTATTTGGATGAATCGAAATCACCCACACGAAGTAGCATACTTCAGTCCACTTATTGGAGGCACCGATGGCGCCTGGAAAAAATACGAAACAGATTTTTGGGGCAACGCTGTAAGACATGCCGCAGAATGGATTCATGAAAACGTGCCTCCAGGCGATGATAAAAACCCTGTTAAAGTTAGAATTTGGTATGGGAATTTCTTAAAAGGCTCTTATTATATTGAGAAGAAGAAAGGATATAAAGCAATGCGCGATTATGAAAACTCTCCAAACTGGGATTATTATATCATGCAAACTACTGCCGCAAAAAATTTTCCTGATTGGCTTACTAATTGGCCACCTCCCGGCACGATACATGAGATTAAAGCTGACAATATACCCTTATGTGCTATCATTAAAAATCCATGGAAAACCCAACCAATATTACTTACTCAAGAAGATAGTATCCTGATAGAAAAACAGAACTTACCAAAAAATCTCTCCTTTGATGATTATATGAATTTGAGTTTTAAAAAATATGAGTCTAAACAGTTTGAAGCATGTGTAGGAGCTTGCTTGCTTGCGCTACAACTAAACCCATCAAGCGATGTTGCATACAATAATATTTGCGCAGCGTACAATGAACTTAAAGAATGGGAAAAAGCAAAAAAAGCTTGTCAAGAAGCTCTACGAATAAATTCCGAATTTACATTAGCAAAAAATAATTTAAACTGGGCCAGCGATATGATTTCCAAACAATCAATCTCAGGTAAAAAATAATTTAGCTACTTTTCTACTCCTTTTTCCCTTCCTTATTTTTTAATAATGCTAGCTCCTGAGCCAGAACTTTACTTTGCTTTTGCAACCTTGAAACGGTAACTGATAAATGCAATAAATAAATTAACATTATAAAAATTGCTCCGGTAAAAATCATATTAGGAGGAGCAATAATGCCCAACATATTAGAAACAATATCTATCCCCTCTCTCCAAAAAGAAAACAGAATGAGAACAAAGGTGGAAACAATCCATACAATTGCATACTCTTCACGAAGCTTGCCCTTTACAATAAGCCAAGCGATATAAAGTAAAAAAAGCAAGCTAGCTGCAATGGCAATAATTTGTATTCTTTCCATGATTTTATCTATTGTTGGTTCGTATAAATGTAAATATTATTCCCAAAGTAACTTTCCACATATAATAGATGCTGGAAAAAAAACCAATTGAAGAAACTCCTCCTTGTCGCTCACTCATACTAACGGGGAGCTCTCCTATTTTAATTTTGTTCTTAGCAAATAATATTATGGATTCCGGCTCTGGGTATTCATCGGGGTAAGTTTCGCATACTAGCTCAAGTGATTTTCGATTTAACACCCTAAAGCCTGAAGTGCAATCATAAATACGTTGTCCGGTTAAGATCTTTAACAGCAAACTAAACCACACAATGCCTGCTCTACGAATAAAGGAAGATTGAAATCCTTTGTGAGTAATAAATCGGGACCCTATGATTATATCTAAATTGTATTTTATAAGCTCCGAAACCAGAGTTGGTATTTCCACCGAAGGGTGTTGTCCATCCCCATCTACTTGAACCGCATAGTCAAAGTCATTCTCTAAAGCATATTTGAAACCAGTTTGCATGGCACCACCTATACCTAAATTGACTGGAAGATGAAGTGAAACACAATTAAGACTATTTATAATCAAAGCAGTTGCATCAGTAGAACAATCATTAACAACAATTACGCTGACTTGAAATTCTTTGTATAAAGAAGTTGCTAAAACATCATTTACTACATTAGAGATAGATTTTTCTTCATTATAAGCAGGAATAATAATAGCGAGTGAATGGCTCATCCTAAGAATGGGGAAATAATTTCAAAATATTTTGCAAAACTCTTTTTTGAGTGTTTAAATTTATTGTATATTCACTATAGAAAGAATAAAATAAAATAAATTTACTTTCCAAACAAAAGTAATCCAAAATTCGTTAGTGTAATATGGCATCCGCTACGCAGCAACTCTCTCTAAAAGGTCACCTCAAAAAAATCTTTGGATTTTCAAAATTCAAAGGCGAGCAAGAGCAGATCATGGAGAATGTTTTAAACGGCAAAGATACATTCGTTATTATGCCTACTGGCGGTGGCAAATCGCTCTGCTACCAACTACCAGCATTAATAAGTGAAGGAACTGCCATTGTAGTATCGCCATTAATAGCCTTGATGAAAAATCAAGTAGATCTTATCCGCGGATTTGGCACAAAAGATAATATTGCACACTTTCTAAATTCTTCCTTAGCAAAAGCAGAGATAATAAAAGTAAAGGAAGAGCTAACAGCAGGAAAAACCAAGATTTTATATGTAGCTCCCGAATCCTTGGCAAAAGAGGCCAACGTAGAGTTTTTTAAAAATATTAAAATCTCTTTTATTGCAATTGACGAAGCACATTGCATTTCGGAATGGGGTCATGATTTCCGTCCTGAATATCGCAGAATAAGAGAGTTGATCGATGAAATTGGAAGAGTGCCTATCATTGCACTAACAGCTACTGCCACTCCTAAGGTGCAGCAAGATATTTTAAAAAATCTTTGCATTCCAGAAGCTACCGTATTCAAAGCTTCTTTTAATCGCCCGAATTTATATTACGAAGTACGATCTAAAATTGAAGCTCCTAGGCAAATCATACAATACATTCGAAAAAACCAAGGCAAATCAGGAATTATTTATTGCCTGAGCAGAAAACAAACCGAGGCACTTGCCAGCACCCTTAATGTAAATGGAATTCGTGCAGTACCCTATCATGCCGGGTTAGAAAAAGATATTCGTTCAAAAACACAGGATCAGTTTTTAATGGAAGATGTGGAAGTAATTGTAGCTACGATTGCTTTTGGAATGGGCATTGACAAACCGGATGTTCGTTTTGTGATGCACTACGATATTCCAAAATCGCTCGAAGGCTATTATCAGGAAACTGGTCGATCTGGAAGAGATGGTGGTGAGGGGCATTGCATTGCTTTTTATAGCGAGGCTGATATTCAAAAGCTTGAAAAATTTCTGAAAGGAAAGCCAGTTGCTGAGCAGGAAATAAACAAACAACTTATACAGGAAGTAGTTACCTATTCTGAATCATCTGTTTGCAGAAGAAAAACGCTGCTTCATTATTTTGGAGAAAAATACGAACAAGAAAATTGTGGCAACTGCGATAACTGTACAAATCCTAAGAAAAAGTTTGAAGGAAAAGACGATGTTGAGTTGTTGCTTGAAGCAATTATTGAGATGAAGGAAAAGTTTAAACCCAAGCACGTGGTGCAGGTTTTAACAGGCACATTAACTTCCTTCATCAAGCAATATAAGCACAACGATCTTGAAATATTTGGCAAAGGACTGGAAGATGGTAAAAACGAAAAATTTTGGAACGCTGTAATTCGACAAGCACACGTTGAAGGATTATTATCTAAAGACATCGACAACTATGGGCTTTTAAAAGTTACTAAAGCAGGAAGGAAGTTTTTAGAAAAACCTACTTCTTTTATGCTTACCAAGGATCATAGTTTTGACTTGTCGGAAAACGAAGCGGATGATGTAATAGTTGCAGGAGGCCAAGGCGGTGCTGCATTGGATCAACCACTTTACAAAATGCTTAAAGACCTTGTTAAGCAAGTATCCAAGAAAGAAAAGCTTCAGCCATGGATTATATTCCAAGAGACTTGCTTATCAGAAATGGCAACTACCTACCCTACAACATTAGATGAAGTAGCAAAAGTATCGGGTGTTGGTCCGGGCAAAGCGCAGCGATACGGAAAGCCTTTTGCTGAATTGATTGCTAAATATGTAAAAGAAAATAAGATTGAACGTCCACAAGATTTAGTTGTTAAATCTACTGTGAATAAATCTGGACTTAAAGTTTTCCTTATTCAAGCCATAGACAGAAAGTTAAGCTTGGAAGATATAGCAGATGCAAAAGGATTATCAATGAATGTACTTATCGGAGAGCTTGAAAGCATTGTTTCGGCAGGTACCCGGGTTAATATTGAGCACTATATTGACGAAGTAATTGACGAAGATGTTCAAGATGATATTTACGAGCATTTTAAGAGTGCCGAATCTGACTCTGTTGAACTTGCCATGAAAGAACTTGGCGAAGACGAATACGATGAAGAAGATGTTAGGCTGGTGCGAATCAAGTTTATATCCGAATTCGGGAACTAGACAACCCATTAATCTGAAATATATCACATAAAAAAAGCGCTGATATTATTCAGCGCTTTAAAATTTTGTGAGCTTTAATTAAGCTTCTTCTTTCATTTTATCAGCAATGTCTGGAGCCACTAATACTCTTCCGCAATGCTCGCAAACTAATAGTTTTTTATGTGTTTTAATATCTAACTGGCGCTGTGGTGGTATCTTAGAAAAACATCCTCCGCAAGCATCACGCTCTACAGGAACAACAGCTAAGCCATTTCTGGTATTGGATCTAATTCTTTTATAAGAACTCAATAAACGTTCTTCGATTAATGCTTCAGCAGTTTGAGAACGCTTTAGTAAAGCAGTTTCTTCTTTTTCTGTTTCAGCAATAATCTCATCTAACTCACCTTGCTTTTCTTTAAGACGATTTTTTCTTTCTTTTAACTCCTCTTCAAGTTCTTTTAACTGTTCTTTTTTAGTTGCCAAAGAAGTTTTGAAATCTTTTATTTTTCGTTCAGCAAGTTGAATCTCCAATGTTTGGTATTCAATCTCTTTAGTTAGTGATTCGTATTCGCGGTTATTTCGAACTTTGCTCTGCTGCGTTTTGTATTTTTTAATCATCACTTCAGCTTCCTTCATCAAGTTCTTTTTCTCATTGATTACTTCTTCGCTGGCACGATAATCTTCGTTCATTTTTTCTAATCGGGTAGCTAGCGCTTCAACAGATTCTTCCAACTCTTTAATTTCCAAAGGAAGTTCTCCTCTAACAGTACGTATTTTGTCGATTTTAGAATCAATAAATTGAAGTTCGAAAAGAGCGCTTAGCTTTTTTTCTACTGACGAATCAATTTTCTCTCTTTCTGATAGTGTTTTTGCCATATTTATAAATATTGATCGGAAGTTTAGATTTACAAGTAATTTACCGGATTTGTATTAATTTTCGTCAAACGGGGCACGAAGATAGGAAATTTTTGCTTCAATAAATCACGTATTAGCTCTTTAGTATATTGCTCACTTTCATAGTGCCCAATATCGATGACAACTATTTGATTATCAGCATCAAAGAACTGATGATATTTGAAATCTGAAGTCACAAAAACATCTGCTCCAGAGGCAATTGCATCTTCCAAAAGGAAACTTCCAGAACCGCCACAAACTGCAACTTTGCCAACTTTTTTTCCAAGCAAAGGAGTGTATCGTAAAGAGCCAACCTTCATTATTTTTTTAACCTTATTTAAAAAATCAATTTCAGACATTGGCTTTTGCAAAACACCAACCATCCCTGAACCCACTTTCTTTTTTGAAGAAGATAGCGCGTGATTTTTTTTCTCGGAAAGTATTTTACAATTTGATAATCCAAGCTTATCGCAAATCATTTTATTAACGCCAACAGGAACATTATCCAAATTGGTGTGAATGGCATAAATGGAAATATTATTTTTTATTGCTTTCAGGATGACCCTTTCTACGTAAGTAAGGCCAGTAATTTTTTTTAATCCGGAAAAAATAATGGGGTGATGAGAAATAATAAGATTACAATTAGTAGCTATTGCTTCATCTACAACGGCTTCGGTGCAGTCAATGCTGATTAGAGCTCCTGTAAGTTCGGAATCTTCTCCTCCAGTAATAAAACCAGCATTATCATAATCTTCTTGCAGTGATAATGGAGCAATACTTTCCAAATAGGATGTAATGACTTTTATCTTCATTGAGCAAAAAAGTATTTTCCTTTTTAAAACGAAAGGAATAAGGTTTTACTTCTTATCGTTACGCTTTCTTTCGTTCTCGTCAAGAACAATTTTTCTCATACGAATATGCTTGGGCGTGATTTCCACCAGCTCGTCCTTTTGAATATATTCCATGGCTTCCTCAAGCGAAAATTTAATTTTAGGAGCAATGCGCATTTTATCCTCACTGCCTGTTGCACGCATATTAGTTAGCTTTTTTTCTGTGCAAATGTTAATAGTAAGATCATCTGGTCGAATGTGTTCGCCAATAACTTGACCGGAATAAATTTCATCTCCTGGCTCTACAAAATATTTTCCTCTGTCTTGTAAACGATCGATCGAATAAGCAATAGCTGGACCTTTTTCTTTTGAAATTAATACACCTGATATTCTACCTGGAATATTTCCTTTCCAAGGCTCAAAACCTTTAAAACGGTGAGCCATAATTGCCTGTCCTGCTGTTGCTGTTAAAACGGCATTTCTCAAGCCAATTAATCCTCTTGCAGGAATATCAAACTCAAGTCTTGTTAAATCACCTTTAGGCTCCATGGAAAGCATTTCGCCTTTGCGCTGCGATACAAACTCAATAACTTTTCCTGAGTAATCTTGCGGAACATCAACAGTAAGCACCTCAATAGGTTCGTTCTTAGCTCCATCAATTTCTTTTATGATTACTTGTGGTTGACCAATTTGCAATTCATATCCTTCTCTTCTCATGGTTTCAATAAGAATTGCTAGATGAAGAATTCCTCTTCCAAATACCATATATGCATCTGGCGAGTTGGTAGGCTCTACACGTAATGCAAGATTTTTCTCTAACTCTTTATCCAGCCTTTCTTTTAAATGTCTGGAGGTTACAAATTTCCCGTCTTTACCAAAAAATGGAGAGGTATTAATTGTAAACAACATACTCATAGTAGGCTCATCAATTGCAATTGGCTTTAGGCCTTCTGGATTGTCAAAATCTGCAATGGTATCTCCAATATCAAAACCTTCAATTCCGGTTACTGCACAAATATCGCCTGACTTAACTACGGTTTCTTTTTTCTTTGCTAATCCATCAAAAGAAAACACTTCTCTAATTCTTGACTTTACAATTTTACCATCTCGTTTAACTAACGAGAAAGGCATATTCTCTTTTATTTCTCCTCTAAAAACTCTACCAACAGCAATACGACCAATAAAGGAAGAATAATCCAAAGAGGTAATTTGCATTTGCGGAGTTCCTTCACGAGATGGAGCAGAAGGAATGTGTTCAATAATTGCATCTAATAATGGGAGAATATCAGTAGTAGCATCTTTCCAATCCGTACTCATCCACCCTTGCTTAGAAGACCCATAGATAGTAGGAAAATTAAGTTGCTCTTCGGTAGCGCCAAGGTTAAAAAAAAGTTCGAATACACCATCGTGCACTTCGTCTGGTCTGCAATTTGGTTTATCAACTTTATTGATTACAACAATTGCTTTAAGTCCATGTGATAATGCTTTTTGTAGCACGAAACGTGTTTGAGGCATAGGTCCTTCAAAAGCATCTACTAACAACAATACTCCATCAGCCATATTTAATACACGCTCCACCTCTCCACCAAAATCTGCGTGACCGGGAGTGTCAATAATATTAATCTTAGTGTCTTTGTATTTTACCGAAACGTTCTTTGCTAGAATAGTGATTCCACGCTCTCTTTCTAAATCGTTGTTATCTAGAATAAGCTCTCCGGTTTCTTGGTTTTCTCTAAAAAGCTGACACTGATGTAAGATTTTATCAACCAAAGTTGTTTTGCCATGGTCAACGTGTGCAATAATGGCGATGTTTCTGATTTTTTGCATATAAATTATACCTATAAATTTTGAGGCGCGAAGGTAGTCAAATCGGGCTTACGACAATAGTTATTATTAAGCACTTAAAATATAGGCTTCAAGTTTTCTTTAAAGGGGGGGGGGTCCATAACAAAGCCAATATTAAAAGCATCCAGTATCATGATAATTAAACTGATAGCAACACCCTTCGGGATACTATTCGTATTTTTATAAAATGGAATTCTTGAAACTTTTTTTATTCCCTTTTGCATTTATTTACGGGTTGGCTGTTTTTGTTCGCAATTGGCTGTATGACAGCGGCATTCTACCTTCAAAAGAATTTAGCAATTCAGTGATTTCTATTGGAAATCTTTCTGCCGGAGGTACCGGAAAATCACCTATGACAGAATACCTTGTTCGATTAATTAAAAGCAAATACACAGTTGCTACGCTGAGCCGAGGATATAAAAGACAGACCAGCGGATTCATCATTGCTGATGCCAATTCTACTTCTAATCAGATAGGCGATGAGCCTCTCCAGTTCAAAAAAAAATTCCCTGATACTATTATTTCGGTCGATGAAAACAGAAGACATGGAATTCAAAAGCTCCTACAAGCACATCCGGAGTTAGAGGTAATTCTACTGGACGATGCTTTTCAACACAGAAGAATAAAACCTGGCATAAGCATTTTATTATCCGACTATGGTAAAATGTTTTACGATGATTATTTACTGCCTGTTGGTACGCTGCGCGAATGGCGTTCAGGTAAAAAAAGGGCCGATATTATTTTAGTCACAAAGTGTCCTGCAAATTTAACGCCTGTGGAAAAAAGAATTATTCTTAAAAAAATAAATCCCGACCCTCATCAACACATCTACTATTCACACATTCGCTACGGTAATCCTATTGTTGTTTTCCCAGCCACTAGGCCACTTTTACTAAACGAAAAAGCAGAAAAAGATGAGACTGCTATTTTGCTAACTGGAATATCTAATCCAAGACCTTTGGAAGATTATTTGCTAAAGAAAAAAATAAATATTGTGTCTCTAACCTATCCCGATCACCACCAATATACGCTTGTTGACGCTAACGGGCTGATAGAAAAGTTTAACTCAATTACTAGCTCCAAGAAGTATATTATTACAACCGAGAAAGATGCAATGCGGCTAGACAAATTAGGCTTAATAGAAATATTAAATAAATTACCTATCTATTACATTCCTATAGAAACAGATTTTAATGAAAAAGAAAAAATAGATTTTGAAAAATTAATTATCGACTATGTCCTTAGAACAAATCAAAAAAACAGCAGCATTCATTAAGGATAAAGTAACCTTTAGTCCAGAAGTAGGAATTGTTTTAGGAACTGGGCTTGGAGCACTTGCAAAAGAAATCGAAGTTCAACATACTATTCCTTACGAAGAAATTCCTTCCATGCCACTTTCTACGGTAGAAGGTCATTCTGGGAAATTATTATTTGGCATTTTAGGAGGGAAAAAGGTGATGGCTATGCAAGGCAGGTTTCATTTCTACGAAGGCTATACGATGGAGCAAGTTGTGTTTCCAATTCGAGTAATGAAGCAACTGGGCATTCAAACACTGTTGGTTTCTAATGCAAGTGGAGGGGTTAATCCGGATTTCGAAATAGGCGACTTGATGATAATTACCGATCATATAAATTTAATGCCAAACCCTTTAATTGGAAAAAATGAAGAACAACTTGGAGTGCGCTTTCCGGATATGAGTGAAGCCTATGATAAATCATTGATTCAAAAAGCAATTAACATTGCTACAAAACACAAAATACCCGTTCAACAGGGCGTATATATTGGGTTAACAGGTCCAACACTTGAAACTCCTGCCGAATACAAATACATGCGTGCCATTGGCGGAGATACCGTAGGAATGAGCACTACATCTGAAGTAATTGCTGCTGTACATATGGGAATTCCAGTTTTTGCAATGAGTATTATTACTGATCTTGGTGTTGAGGGTAAAATTAAAAAGGTGACTTTAAATGATATTTTAAGAACCGCTGAAAAATCAGAGCCAAAGATGACGGTTATAATGAAAGAGCTACTAAAGGCGCTGTAAAATCACTTCGACTTATCTCTGATATAATTCAAATTTTATAACATAAATTAACACTCATAAATTTGTCTGTTATTTATATTATTGTACTTTCGAAACCTCTTACTATTTAACACTTTTAGTTAACCAGCAATGAAATATCGTTTAGCATTCATTTCATTTTTAAGCCTTTTTCTATTTAATAAATCCGGCTCCGCCCAATATGCTTCTCAAGGCATTAGCCTTCTTTCTAAGTGGGATACGGTTGTTACTATTGCAGAACCAATTTACAGAATACGTTACAATAGCGTTTGGGGTTGGGTAAATCCTACAGATAGTATAGAGTACGCCATTTTAGGTTCTTCCGATGGTACTTATTTTTTAAATCTGAGCAACCCTGTAAACCCCGTATTAAGTGATTATGTAAAAGGTAGGAGAGATTCTTGCATTTGGCGCGAATACAAAACGTACCAAAATTATTTATACACCGTGAGCGATGATCAGGTTAATTCCTATAATCAAAACTCTTTACAAATAATTGACCTTAGCTATCTTCCTGATTCAGTTCATGTAGTGTATGACACAGATACACTTTTTGCGCGAGCTCACACACTTTATATAGAAGGAGACAAAATGTATTGCGGATATGTACATTCTACAACAGTAGCATTTTCAATGGCCGTATATAGCCTTACCAATCCAGTTGCCCCAAAATATTTACGCGACTTAAATTCAGATTACCCATCCATTGGCACCGTACATGATATGTTTGTTAAAAACGATACAGTATACGCCTCTTGCGGATACGATGGATTACATATTTATAAATTCAACTCCAATAATAAGTTTACAGAAATTGGCTCCCTAACTAATTATGCAAATTTTGGTCAAGGATATAATCATAGCAGCTACCTAACTGCAGATAGAAAAACATTAATTTTTGCAGATGAGGTTCCGGTAAATTTAGCTGTGAAGTCTCTGGATGTTTCCAATTTTGGAAACATTGCAATCGTAGATACCTTTCGTTCAACTCCTACAACTATTGCTACCCCACACAATGTATATATTCCGGAGGGAAGTAACTCTAGAGTTGTGGTTGCCTATTATCAAGATGGGGTACAAGTATTCGACATCAGTAATCCATCCAATGTAACTCGCACAGGTTTTTTTGATACGGCTCCGTTAAATTGCCCCACCTGCCCTAACCCAAACTATTCTGGCTGCTGGGGTGCTTATATTGATCTTCCTAGCGGAATCATGCTAGCAAGCGATATGCAAAATGGACTGTTTGTTTTAAAATCTACGGGTGCGCTAGGGGTGAATGAATCAATAATAAACTCTCCTGTAACTATTGAAATATTTCCAAATCCATCTACTACAGATTTTAATGTTTCAATTTCATTAAAAACCCCAGAAAATATATTAATGACTTTAACAGATATGAATGGTAAAATAATATTAAACAATAACTATTCGTTTCAAAAAGGAAATTCTATCATTATTATTAGCAGCTTAAATTTAAGTACTGGTATTTACTCTCTTACTGCGAAAGGAGAAAATTTCTCATTCACTAAAAAATTAATAAAACCAAACAAATAAATCACATGAATTCAAAGTCAATCTTAACAGCAACGGTTGCAGCAATTTCATTATCATTTGCTACAACCCTATCTTTCTCCCAGCAAACTACACCTGGCGGATCTAAAATGATAGAAAAAATTACAAAAAAGCCGGGAGAACTTCTTATTCCATATGAGAAGTGGCTAATGGCTAACGGACTAACAATTGTTATTCATGAAGACCACTCAGATCCTATCGTTTATACAGATGTTACTTACCACGTAGGTTCAAACCGCGAACAAGTTGGAAGATCTGGGTTTGCACACTTTTTTGAACACATGATGTTTCAAGGCTCTGATAACGTTGCGGACGAAGAACATTTTAAAACAGTTTCTGAAGCCGGTGGGACACTAAACGGATCTACAAACTTTGATAGAACAAATTATTTTGAAACAGCACCATCAAATTATTTAGAAAGAATGCTTTGGCTTGAAGCAGATCGCATGGGCTTTTTATTAGATGCCGTTACTCAACCAAAATTTGAAGTACAACGCGCAACTGTAAAAAATGAAAGAGGACAGAATTACGATAACCGTCCGTATGGTTTAGTATTTGAAAAAACCTTAGAGGCTTTATACCCTTATGGCCACCCCTACTCTTGGTCTACCATTGGATATTTGGAAGATTTAGATCGTGTAGATGTTGGAGATTTAAAAAGATTCTTCATGCGTTGGTACGGACCAAACAATGCAACACTTACTGTTGCCGGAGATGTAAAACCAGCCGATGTAGTTAAGCTGGCAGAAAAATATTTTGGCCCTATTCCTAGGGGTCCAGAAGTAAAAAATCTTGCCAAGCAAAATCCTGTTTTAGACAAAGACAGATACATTTCGTACGAAGACAACATTCGTTTTCCGATGCTAAGCATTACCTACCCTACTGTCCCAGCCTACGATAAAGATGAAGCTGCAATAGATGTATTATGCTCCATCCTTGCTGAAGATAAAAATTCAATTTTTTATCAAAACTTTGTAAAAAAACAAGTTGCTTACGATGCAAGTGTTAGCAATTACTCTGCTGAAGTTGCCGGAATGCTATTCGTTTCTGTACGTGCCATGCCAGGAAAAACGCTGCCTCAAATGGACTCGTTGGTTCGTGCATCGTTTGTTGAATTCGAAAAGAGAGGAGTAAAAGATGAGGACCTAAAAAAGTACAAGGCAAACTACGAATCTAACACTGTAAATTCTTTAAGCAGCGTACGCGGGAAAGGGTCAAGCTTGGCTGCTTATCAAACTTATACCAACAACCCTAATCAAATGAAAGTTGATTGGGACAGGTATATGAAAGTTTCAAAAGAAGATGTGATGCGAGTTTATAACCAATACATCAAAAACAAACATGCTGTATATTTAAGTGTAGTAGCTAAAGGAAAATCATCAGAAGTTGCTAAGCCAAATAATTTTGAAATTCCAAAACGAAATCCAGAAGACGGAAAAGAAAGTGCGGAGTACAAAAACCTTTCTTACAACAAAGCTAAAGATACTTTTGACCGAAGTAAAAAACCTGCAGGTGGACCTAACCCGGTTGTAAAGGTTCCCGACTATTGGACAGAGAATTTCCCTAATGGAATGAAAGCAATTGGGATGAAGAGCGATGAAATTCCTACTGTGAATATTTCAATTACCATAGAAGGCGGTCATCGCACGGATGCCTTAGCAAAAACTGGGTTAGCAAATTTAACATCCAGCATGATGAATGAGGACACTGAAAATTATACTGCCGAACAAATTAGCGAAATGCTTAATTCCATTGGCAGCAGTGTTAGCATTTATACAGGAGAAGAAGATATCACTATGAATATCTCTTCCTTAACCAAAAACTTAGATGCTACACTTAAAATTGCGCAAGAGATGCTCTTCAAACCAAAATTTGAAAAAGCTGATTTTGACAGACTAAAAGAAGAGCAAATTCAAACGATTGACAATCAAGCTACTCAACCTAGAGTGATTGCCAGCAATGTGTATAGCAAGCTTCTTTATGGAAATGGACATATTCTTTCCACTCCATTAATAGGAAACAAAAAATCTGTTGAGTCTATTACTTTGGATGACGTTAAAAATTTCTACAAAACATATTTTTCCCCATCCATTTCCAAAGTGGTTATTGTGGGCGATGTTAGCAAAGAGTCTATACTTCCTAAGTTAGATTTCTTGAAGACTTGGCCTGCAAAAGAAGTTACATTGACAAATCAACCACCTACTCCTGCAATAAATAAAACTAAAATTTATTTTATCAATAAAGATAAAGCGCCACAATCTGAGGTTCGTATTGGGTATATGTCTACCATGCCGTATGATGCAACTGGAGAATATTTCAAAACATCATTAACTAATTTTGTACTTGGTGGGGCTTTCAATAGCCGTATAAATATTAACCTTCGTGAGACCAAGGGCTGGACGTATGGAGCACGTAGTGGTTTCCGTAGCAGCAAATATGCAGGACCATTTACAGCAAGCGGAGGAATAAAAGGCGAAGCTACAGATAGCTCTATAGTAGAATTTATGAAGGAAATAAAAACCTATGCCGAGTCGGGCATTAAAGACGATGAGTTATCATTCATGAAGAACTCTATTGGACAACAAGATGCGCTTAAATATGAAACCGCAGGACAAAAAGCAGGTTTCATAGAGCGCATTTTAGATTACAACCTTTCTAAAGACTTTGTTGACAAACAACAAGAAATAATAAAAGGAATAACTACTCAAGAGGTAAATGCTTTGGCAAAAAAACATTATCCATACAATAATATGTCAATTGTAATTGTAGGAGATAAAGCCAAACTCTTTGAACGAGTTAAGGGCCTTGGCTATGAGGTAGTAGAATTAGATGCTGACGGAAATCAACTTTAAAATTAATTTTGTGTGGTTAAAAAAAAGCAGTAGGAAAAAACCTACTGCTTTTTTCTTTTAGATCGAAAAAAATCTTGCATTAGCGCTGCACACTCTTCTGCCAAAACACCCGAAATTATTTTAGTTTTAGGATGAATAATACTAGGATTTAGTGTAGAGTAACCTCTTTTATCATCCTTTGCACCATAAACTATCTTTCCCAACTGTGTCCAAAATCCAGCACCGGCACACATCGCGCAAGGCTCCAAAGTAACATAGAGAGTACATTCATTTAAATACTTCCCTCCTAAATAGGACGATGCTGAAGTAAAAGCTTGCATCTCTGCGTGAGCAGTAGCGTCAGTTAGCCTTTCAGATAGGTTATGAGCACGCGCGATAATCTTTCCTGCACAAACTACCACAGCACCAACAGGCACTTCATCTGCATCAAAAGCCTTTCGAGCCTCTTTCAAAGCTTCTTGCATAAAAAATACAACTTCATTATTCTCCATATCAATACGAATGTACAAATATCATGTACCCAAAATGACAATGAATATTCACATAAGCGTATTTTTGCATGATGGAAATTCAATGGTCTTGTAAAGAATTTAGCAATCTTACAAAGGAAGAACTATGTGAGATTTTTCACTTAAGAATAGCAGTATTTATTATTGAGCAAAATTGTCCCTATCAAGATGTGGATGGGAAGGATCTAAAATCGCTTCATGTGCAAGGCAGGTTAAATGGTAAATTAGTTGCATACACTAGAATTGTATTACCCGGAGTTTCTTATAAGGAAATATCCATAGGCCGGGTTCTAACATCCATCGATGTTAGAAGGAATGGCACTGGCAAGGTTTTAATGAATAAATCAATGGAGTACATTAAAGAAAAATTTGGAGCACAGCCCATTCGCATAGGCGCACAAGAATATTTGAAGAAATTTTATAAGAGTTTTGGCTTTATTAAGGAAGGTGATGGCTATTTGGAAGATGGAATTCCTCACATCATTATGCTTTATTCGCCAAAGTAAAATTCTCTGCACTAAGTCTATAACTCACTAAAGCATTTTCTTACCTTCGCTCAACAAAAAAAATCATGTTACGGACTCATACCTGTGGTGAATTAACCACAAAAAATATTGGAAATTCTGTTACGCTTTGCGGATGGATGGCACGCTCACGCGACCTAGGTGGAATGACTTTCATTGATTTACGTGATAGATATGGAATTACTCAGTTGGTATTTAATATGGAAACCAACAAAGAGCTTTGCGAACAAGCCAGGAAATTAGGCAGGGAGTTTGTTTTAAAAGTTGGAGGAAAAGTTGCTGAACGAAGCAGCAAAAATTTAAAAATTAGCACTGGAGAAATCGAAATTATTGTAGCTAATTTAGAGATTCTAAATAAGTCCGAAACCCCACCTTTTACCATTGAAGATGACACCGATGGCGGTGACGAGTTGCGAATGAAATACCGCTATTTGGATTTAAGGAGAAATTCTGTAAAGCAAAATTTATTGCAGCGCCATAAAGTAGGCCAAGCCGTAAGAGAATATTTTGACGCACAAGGCTTTGCAGATGTTGAAACACCTTTTTTAATAAAATCTACCCCTGAAGGTGCAAGAGATTTTGTTGTCCCTTCCAGGTTAAATCCTGGAGAATTTTATGCGCTACCTCAATCTCCTCAAACCTTTAAGCAGCTGCTAATGGTTTCTGGCTTTGATAGATATTATCAAATTGTTAGATGTTTTAGAGATGAAGATTTACGAGCAGACAGACAACCAGAGTTTACGCAGATAGATTGTGAAATGAGTTTTGTAGAGCAAGAAGATGTCATGTCCATGTTTGAAGGTATGGTAAAGCATGTATTTAAAAAAGTACGGGGATTAGAACTTCCTACATTTTCCAGGATGACCTATGCCAATGCGATGAAATATTATGGCATTGACAAGCCAGATATTCGTTTTGAAATGAAAATTTCTGAGTTGAACGATGTTGTGAAAGGAAAAAAATTCAAGGTTTACGATGATGCTGAATTAATAGGTGGCATTTGCGCTAAAGGTTGTTCTGAATATACCCGCAAGCAGCTTGATGAACTTACTGAATGGGTGAAACGCCCTCAAATAGGAGCTGGCGGTTTAGGGTACATTAAATACAATTCGGATGGAACTTTAAAATCATCCTTTGATAAATTTTTTGATGAGCCATCACTAAAAATAATAGCAGAAAAATTTTCGGCAGTTTCTGGAGATTTAATCTTGGTTCTTGCAGGAGCAGAAACAAAAACTCGCAAAGCACTAGGTGAATTACGTCTTGAGATGGGAAATAAATTAGGGCTTCGCGATAAAAATAAATTTGAATGCCTTTGGGTGCTTGACTTTCCGTTGCTTGAGTGGAACGAAGATGAAAAACGATGGTTCGCTATGCATCATCCATTTACATCGCCACATAAAGACGATATTGGCTTGTTTAACTCCTTACCAGCTGGCAAGATTTCTCCTCGAGCAAATGCCTATGATGTAGTAATTAATGGTGTTGAAGTTGGTGGAGGCTCCATCCGAATTCATAATAAAGAGATGCAGCAGCAAATGTTTAAAGTGTTGGGGCTATCTAAGGAGGAAACGGAGCAAAAATTCAGTTTTATACTTAATGCTTTTGAGTACGGAGCTCCTCCTCATGGAGGTATAGCTTTTGGCTTTGACCGCTTAAGCTCCATGGTTATTAATAATGAAGATTACATACGAGATTACATAGCCTTTCCTAAGAATAATTCAGGGCGCGATGTGATGCTTGACTCTCCTTCTGCCATAGATGATTTACAGAAAAAAGAGTTGGGGTTGAAATAATTCCCTTACTCACTTTAGGTACCCTATAAATATTGCTTATAGCACAATATTCTTCATAAATTCGTGTTTAGTTTTTGGGCTAATTAACCTGAAACTTGTAACTTTAAACCTGAAAAAAAATTTATGTGCGGCATAGTAGCATACATCGGAAATAGGGAAGCATACCCCATATTAATTAAGGGCTTGCAACGGTTAGAATACAGGGGTTATGACAGCGCTGGCGTTGCACTCTTAAATTCAAAACTAAATGTTTATAAGTGTAAAGGAAAGGTTTCCGATTTACAAAAGTTTATTGCAAAAAAAGATATTACTGGCAACATAGGTATTGGGCATACTCGCTGGGCTACACACGGCCCACCCAACGATGTGAACGCACATCCACATTTTTCACAAACAAAAAATCTGGTAATTATCCACAATGGTATTATCGAAAATTATGCTCCTATTAAGAAGGAGATGCAAAAGAGAGGACATAAGTTTCAGAGCGATACAGATACTGAAGTACTGATTCACCTGATTGAGGATATTCAAAAAAATGAGAAAGTACCTCTTGCAGAAGCAGTACGTCAGGCATTAAATGAAGTAATTGGAGCCTATGCCATAGTGGTTTTATCAAAAGATAATCCCGATGAATTAATAGCAGCTAAAAAATCAAGTCCCTTAGTTATTGGAATTGGGAAAGATGAATTTTTTGTTGCATCAGATGCTACTCCAATTGTAGAGTACACCAAAAACGTAGTTTATTTGGGCGATGAAGAAGTTGCTATTATTCCTAGAAAAGGCAAACTAACTATTAAAACTATTAAGAATAAAAAGAAGACTCCTTACATACAAGAGTTGGAATTAAAATTAGAAGCCCTTGAGAAAGGAGGCTTTCCACATTTTATGCTCAAAGAAATATATGAGCAGCCGCGTTCTGTGAAAGACAGTATGCGCGGAAGATTAGTTGCCAAAGAAGGAAAAGTTATTTTGGGTGGAATAAAAGAATACGAACAGAAGATTATCAACGCAAAGCGCATCATCATTGTTGCTTGCGGAACATCCTGGCACGCAGGTTTAGTTGGAGAGTATTTAATAGAAGATTTGGCTCGCATACCCGTAGAAGTAGAATATGCCTCTGAGTTTCGCTACAGAAATCCAATTATTGGAGAAGAAGATGTGGTGATTGCCATATCACAATCTGGCGAAACGGCAGATACGCTTGCAGCAATAGAGCTAGCAAAATCCAAAGGCGCAACTATTATTGGAATCTGCAATGTTGTTGGATCTACCATTCCAAGAACAACGCATGCTGGCTCGTATACACATGCCGGTCCAGAAATTGGAGTTGCCTCTACAAAAGCATTTACAGCTCAAATAACACTTTTAACATTAATGGCATTACGCCTAGCCAAAAAGAAAGGTACTATTTCCCAAACTCGCTATTTTGAACTTTTAAATGAACTGGAAGAAATACCTTCTAAAATCGAAAAAGTTCTTAAGAAGAATGATGAAATAAAGAAACTTGCTAAAATATTTAAAAACGTACATCACTTTTTATACTTAGGAAGAGGTTATGCTTTCCCCGTTGCACTTGAGGGCGCATTAAAATTAAAAGAGATCTCTTACATTCATGCCGAAGGGTATCCTGCTGCTGAAATGAAACATGGACCCATTGCTCTTATTGATAAGAATATGCCCGTAGTGGTAATTGCCACCAAAGGTGCATCGTATGAAAAAGTAATGAGCAATATTCAGGAAGTAAAAGCCAGAAAAGGAAAAGTAATTGCTATTGTTACTGAAAGAGATAAATCTGCAAAACAATATGCAGACTATGTGATAGAAATCCCTGAGACAGACGAAATTCTTGTGCCTCTAATTTCAGTTGTTCCTTTACAACTTTTAGCATATCACATAGCAGTAATGCGAGGTTGTAATGTTGACCAGCCTCGCAACCTCGCCAAGTCAGTTACAGTTGAATAAGATGGGTCTGTCAACCCTGAGCATGTCGAAGGGTTGACCAGCCTAGTAATCTGGCAAAGAACGTTACTATGGAATAAAATTCCTTACTCTTTACATACAAAGAGCGTACTTTTTTACCTTTGCCCAATATGAAAATCTCATTTAACTGGCTTAAAAATCATCTTCCACTAGATATTTCTGCTGAAGAAACAGCAGTATTATTAACTGACTGCGGACTAGAAGTAGAAAGTGTAGAAAAGCACGAATCTGTAAAAGGCGGGTTAGCTGGTTGTGTTATAGGTGAAGTAAAAAGCAAAGAAAAACATCCTGATGCAGATAGATTAAACTTAACAACGGTAGATACCGGAACTGGCACGTTATTAAATATTGTTTGTGGTGCCGCTAATGTTGCAGTAGGACAAAAAGTTGTGGTTGCCACAGTAGGTAGCACAATCTATCCTTCAAAAGGCGAACCAATTACACTTAAAAAAGTAAAAATAAGAGGTGCAGTATCTGAAGGAATGATTTGCGCTGAAGATGAGCTGGGCTTAGGAGAATCTCACGAAGGCATTATGGTTCTTAGCCCTGATGCAAAAATTGGTTCTTCTGCAAAAGGTTATTTTAAAGTTGAGGAAGATTATACCATAGAAATTGGACTAACGCCAAATCGTGGTGATGCAGCCTCTCACCGAGGAGTTGCTAGAGATTTGTTTACTGTGCTCAACTGGACATTACAGGAAAATAAATATTCACTAAATATTCCATCCGTAGCGCAATTAAAGGTTGGAAATAAAACTGGTAGTATTCAAGTTACGGTTGAAGATGCTGAGGCTTGTCCTCGGTATTCTGGAGTTTCTATTACGGGAATTACTGTTAAAGAATCTCCTGATTGGTTAAAGAAAAGATTGTTATCCATTGGGCTTAAACCAATTAATAACATTGTAGATGCAACAAACTTTATTTTGCATGATCTTGGACAACCACTACATGCTTTTGATGCAGATAAAATTGCAGGAAATCACGTTATTGTAAAAAAACTAAAAGAAGGAACTAAATTTATTTCTTTAGATGGGGTTGAGCGTAAGTTAAGTGCTGAAGATTTAATGATTTGCTCTGCAGAAGAGCCTATGTGTATTGCGGGCGTATTTGGAGGTTTACATTCAGGAGTAAGTGGCGTAACAAAAAATATATTTTTAGAAAGCGCTTATTTCTCTTCTGTAACAATCCGAAGATCTTCCAAGCATCATTTGTTAAAAACAGATGCATCTTTTAGGTTTGAAAGAGGTACGGATCCAACTATTACAACCTATACACTAATGCGTGCCGCTTTGCTTATTCAGGAAATTGCTGGAGGCACCTTAGCACCAGAAATGATAGATATTTACCCAAATATTATAGAAAATAAAAAGGTGACTTTTTCTTTTTACAATTGCAATCGTCTCATCGGACAAGAAATAAACAGAAATAAGATAAAACGAATTTTAGAATTATTAGACATTAACATTATTACCGAAGGCGGGGAAACATTACTGCTATCTATTCCAACCTGTAAATCAGATATTTCCATTGAGGAAGATATTATTGAAGAGATATTAAGAGTTTACGGTTGCAACAACATTGAAATTCCAACAGCTGTACACTCTTCATTATCATATATTTCAAAACCAGATACCGAAAAAATTAGAAATACAATTTCAGATCAACTATGCGCAAGTGGGTTTACCGAAATAATGTCGAACTCACTTACCAATTCAAAATATACTGCTCTTGTTCAAACAGATACTGCAAACACAGTTGAATTACTTAATCCTCTTAGCCCGGAATTAAATGTTTTACGCACCACTCTTCTCTTTAGCGGATTAGAAGCAATCGCATATAATCAAAACCGAAAAAATACTGACCTTAAGCTTTTTGAATTTGGAAAAATATATCAGAAATCTTCCAGCAATGGATTTTTTGAAGAAAACCATTTGGCACTATTTTTATACGGCTCTGCATCGGCAGAAAGATGGTCTGGCAAGCAAGAGCCGGTAAATTTTTATTTACTGAAGGCATTTGTAGATAATATTTTGGAAAGATTGGCTGTAAATGTTAGCCAAATCTCCGAAATGAGTTCCGATTTTTTTTCATCAGGACTAAGTTACCACGTTAAAAAGAAAAAAGTTGTTGAGTTCGGATTTGTTAAAAAACAACTTTCAAAATCATTAGATGTAAAGCAAGAAGTTTTTTATGCAGATTTTAACTGGGATGCTGTTGTTGAGCTAACAAAAGATTCTAAAATAAAATATAAAGAAATTTCTAAATTTCCTGACGTAAGAAGAGACTTAGCTTTGGTAGTTGATAAAAACATAAAGTATGATCAACTGGAAAAATTAGCTTTCCAATCAGAAAAAAATCTACTCAAAAAAGTAAATCTATTTGATGTGTACGAAGGGGATAAAATAGAACAAGGCAAAAAATCATACGCACTAAGCTTCATCATTCAAAACAACAACGCTACGCTGACCGATTCTGAGGTAGATAAAGTAATACAGAAGCTAATAAAAGTTTATCAGGATCAAGCTGGAGCAGTCATTCGCTCTTAATCAAATAAAATTTCTGGAAGAGTAATGTGACGAATGTCTGGTAAATCGTTCACACAGGCGAGTATCTGAAAAATCTACTTTGATATTTTTTTTTGCTGGCATAGCTGCTTCATGCCTGTTAATCTTTTTAAACAAAACACTTTTTAGGTTTGTTGACTGCAACACCGTTCGGGAAACATTTTTAAAATACTTTTTTGCGGCCTTAACACGTGTTGTTTGCAAACTCATTGATCGTAGCTTTTTAATTATTCAAAGGTAATTAGCTGAATGCCAAAGTCAAATATTCATTCGAATAGTTATTAACCAAATACATTCAAAAATAACCCTCGGACAGCAATCTCTGTAAGGTGAGCAAAGTATAGAGAATCCAAACTACCTAACTACATTTACATTTCCAACATAAATAAACTGTTGGCTAAACACATCTACTAAGCTTACTTTCCAAACATATACGTCTTCTTGCATTAAAATTCCACTTTGTCCATTCATATCAGACCCACCAGGTTTAACTATGCCATCCCATTGACAATAAGAAGATAAACCATCTTGACCAGGGCTGTCCCAATCTGTATTTTTTCCTGTATGATGACAATCCCAAATCATATTTCCCCATCTATCAAATATCCAAATATCGTATTCTTTTATTCCTCTACCCTTTCCAAAGAACATATCATTAGTTCCGTCTTTATTGGGTGTAAAGGTGTTAGGTATATAAAAAGTAACTTCTGGCAAGATCTCAATTACTTTAGAAATTGTATCCCAGCAACCATAAATGTTTTGAACAGTTAATGTAACCGTATAAGAGTAAAAATTATTCGTAGTGGTGGTTGCTGAATAACTATGAATTGGATCCGTATGCGTACTGTCTAATGATGATCCATCGCCAAAATTCCACATCCAATTTGTAACATTGGTTGACCATAAATCACAAAAATTAAATGTTGGGTCTGTGATACTTGCAAAATTTGGAGTCACACAAAATTGAGCATCGGGCCAGTCATAAATAGTAATGTATAGTGGAGCAGATATTGAATCTACACAACCATAAGTAGAAGTAACAATTAATGAGGCGTTGTAACTTCCTGGCTTGCTCCAACAAATTGTAGGATTTTGAGAAGTAGAAAAACTTGGATTACCTCCCGGGAATGACCATTGCCAGCTTGTTATAGTACCGTCAACTGACGTAGACAAATCAGAAAAAGTTGCGCAGGATGGAGCACATCCTTTTACTGAATCAGAAAATAATGCAATGGGTGACTGGTATATTGTAATTGCACTTGTTGTAGTATCCTTACAGCCGTTTATGGTTGTTACAATAAGTGTGACCGTATAGGCGCCAGAAGATACATACGTATGAGTTGGATGTTGATTTATATCGTTGGGTGAGCCATCGCCAAAATTCCAATTCCAAGCATTGATAGCATTTCCTGCTTGCGTTGTAGAAGCATCAGTAAAATTAGTTGGCGCATTCAAACATCCGCTTTGAGAAACAATTGCAGCAGCAGGAATTGGATATACCTGAATAGGAATAGAAGTAACATTTTGACAACCACTATCAGATGTAACTGTTAAAATCACAGAAAAAGTTCCTGATAAACTAAATGCATGACATGGGCTTTGCAATGCAGAAGTATTTGCAATTCCGGTGCTAGGATCACCAAAATTCCAACTCCAAGAAATAATATTGCCTGGATTTACTGTTGAATTATCTGTAAAACATGTCTGCGATCCAAAACAAACTGACGTAGAAGTAAACAATGCAGTGGGCAAAGGATTTACAATTGCAAGAAGTTGAATGGAATCCGAACATCCTTCAGCATTGGACACTGTAAGACTTACAGAAAAAGTACCCGGATTATTATATGTATGTGTTGGATTTTGTATTGAAGAAGTGTTTCCATCGCCAAAATTCCAGCTCCACTGGATTGGAGCACCTGTTGATAAATCCATAAATACAGTAGGATTATTGAAACAAACAATGGATGAAGAAAAATTAGCAACCGGACTTGGATTTACTGTAACAGTTTGGCTTATAGTATCTGCACATCCGGTGATTGTTGTTACTATTAAAGTAACAGAGTAAGTTCCAGGTGAAGCAAAAATATGAGATGGATTCTGTAGCGTATCGAGCGCACTTCCATCGCCAAAATTCCAGCTCCAAGTAGCAATTGGGTCGCCTATTTGAGCAACAGTTGAATCAATAAAAAAAGTTGTAGCTCCTATACATACTGGGCCAGATCCAAATGCAGCTGCAGGTGTCAATCCTCCAACACCTCCAGTAACAGCAACTGTTGCTGTATAAGCAACATTGCAACTAGTTGATGCTGTCACAGTATAATTCCCTGGACATAAACCTGTAATCGTTTGAGTGGTTTGCCCACCAGGAGACCACATTAACAAATAGTTAACCTGATTACAACAAGCTATAATATTCGCAGTAGCAGTACCATTGCAAGTACCACCACAACCCGTATTAGAAGGAGTTGAAGTAACAGTAAAATTTTGAACAACAGTAATTGGAGGTATATCAATTTCAGTTACAAAAGCAGTTCCACATGCATACAATTTATTATTGGGGCCAAGCTTAACATCTGCACAAGTGTTTGAAAGTGAATAGCTAGCTAACGCCACAAGTGAAGAATCATAAACCTGAACATTACTCCCTATACCAACATACACTTTGTCGCATTTATCCACGGATAAACCACCTGAGGAAAACATAATACCTCCCGTATTTACTTGGCTTTTAAATGCTCCGGTATTTTTATTCCATTTCTTAAGTACGTTACCGTCATAGCTATATAAATTACAATAGCTGCAAGTCATTCCGTTGTACCCATTAGCACGATTTGCAACTCCTCCTACATATGTTACGCTGTTCCACTCATAAAAAGAATATCCTGTAGGAACTAAAAAAGTATACGGAGCAAGTGCAGGTATAGGAACTTTAAACATTTCATTACTAAACTGTAAGCCATGAACCAAGCTACGAGCAGTTGACATGTATGCAAAAGTTCCTAATGGATCGATTGTCAATAATACAATATCATGATAACCAATATTTGTTGTAGCAATTGAATTAACTGGAGAAATACTTAATAAATTTGTATCAAGCATACAAGTTTGATTGGAAGTATTTGTTCCTCCTCCCCCAATAACAATTTTATTTGTGCAACTATTGTATTCAGCACGCCACATTTCTACAAAAGTAGTTGAACCAGGAAATATTGCAGTTTGTATACCGAGTGTATTCACTTTTAATGCTCTAGATCCAACACCGGCATTGTACCCTTCAACTAAATAACTTGTACCTGTATTTTCATCCACTGTAAAATCTCCATATTGCAGTGGACCTAAACCTGCTGCATTAAACACCCATAATAGCGCACCTGCAGGACTAAATTTTGCAAGCTTAAAGGGCGTGTGTGATCCATAAGCGTAAACATTTCCATTCTTATCAAAGTTTACATCATAAGCAACATTGTATCCAGCAAAAGTTGGGTTTGTAACCCAAGGGTCAATTACTATTGTCTTCTTGTTGTTATAACTATCAACATAAAAAAATAATTCATTTCCTTTTAGAATATAATTTGACTTTAGAATGGTTTTTTCATTTTCATATGTTGTAATTGGTGCATGATCAACAAAATCGCCAAATAAACTTTTTGAAATAATGTCGCCATTTGAATTCAAAACCATTCCTGTGGTATTGGGTAATTGTAATCTAACTTTTGATATATCCGCTCCCGGCCTTACAATTATATTATACTTTATGCCCTCCTTATTTTTTGGAAAAAAATATTCTACGTCAATGTTTTTGTAAATATTTTTGTAAATTATTTTACTATAGCCTTTAGCTTTTATTGGATTTCCTAACGAATCAGCATAGGAATAATAATGCGAAACCTCTTCTTCTGCAATAATGTTTACAGCTGGATTTGCGCCTATCCAATGAGCGCTGTAAAAAAATACTTCAGAATTAGTTTCAGCCTGCTCATTCTCTTCTTGGTTATCTTCCTTTTTTCTTACAGAGGCTTTATCATATCTGTATGTAATTTCTTCTCTGGTAAAAAACACTTCAACGCCCGAACTATTAGTAGAAAATAATATTTGCGAAGAGCCTGTATTGCTTTTTCCATCAAACTGTCCTTTATTTTCTATAAATACCTTATGCCCAAAAGGATTAGTAGCATCCCATCGTTCCTGACTAATGCCCACCAAAGAAAGTAGGAAGCTTCCAATAAATAAAAAAGACTTGCCATGGAGGTTAATTACTCTCATTAATTATTGTTTAAAAAAATAGTACTCAAAAAAAGTAATCCGCAATAATTACCTTACCACATTAACATGTCCGATGTATGCATGTCGTTTATTAAACACATCTATTAATCTTACTTTCCAAACATATACGTCTTCCTGCATTAGTTGGCCGCTTTGTCCGCTCATGTCCATGCCGCCTCCTACTACTTTGCCATCCCATTTACAAAATGAACTTAATCCATCTTGTCCGGGGCTGTCAAAATCTGTATTCTTTCCTGTATGTTCACAGTTCCAAAGTAAATTGCCCCAACGATCGAATACCCATATTTCATATTCTTTAATACCTCGACCTTTACCAAAAAACAATTCATTCATACCATCTTGGTTGGGAGTAAATGTATTGGGAATGTAAAATGTAAACTCTGGTAAAATCTCTATTGTCTTGCTTATGGTATCCCAACATCCATAAATATTTTGTACTGCCAATGAAATAGTAAAATAATAAAAATCATTATTTAGTACAGAAAGAGAATAAGAGTGTGCTGGGTCTGTATTGATGCTATCTTTTGGAGAGCCATCACCAAAATCCCACATCCAACTTGTTACACTATTTGACCAAAGATCGCAGAAAACAAAATTAGGATCTGTAATTGAAGCAACAGTAGGAGCTACACAGAAATTTGCAACCGGCCAATCATATACCGTTATATAAAGTGGGGTAGCTACGGAATCTACACATCCGTAGCTTGAAGTAACAATTAAGGAAGCACCATATACTCCGGGTTTGTTCCAACAAACTTTTGGATTTTGTAATCCTGAAATTGCTGGGTTTCCTCCAGGGAATGACCATTGCCAAGACGCGATGGTTCCATCTATCGAAGTAGATAAATCATTAAAGGTTGCACAAACAGGAGCGCATCCTTTTACTGAATCCGAATAAAGTGCAATGGGTGGATTGTATATTACTGCTGTGCTTGTGGTTGTGTCTTTACAGCCCTGTACGGTAGTTACAATTAAGGTAATGGTATAAGTTCCTAGCGTTGAGTATGTATGAGATGGATTTTGATTTACATCATTGGGTGATCCATCGCCAAAATTCCAGCTCCAAGCATTTATTGGACTGCCTGCAGGAGAAGTAGATGCATCAGTAAATGGTGTTAAAGCATTTAAACAAACATTCTTTGGTGTGATAGCAGCTGTTGGCAATGGATATACATTGGCAGGCAACATCGTTGTGCTTTGACATCCGCTATCGGTAGTGGCTGTTAAAATTACGGTGAATGTGCCAGGGCCCGAAAATGTATGACATGGGTTTTGTGCTGTAGATATATTTGCTGCACCGGATGTTGGATCTCCAAAATTCCAACTCCAACCTGTGATGGTGCCAGGTGTTACAGTGGAAGCATCCGTAAAGCAAGACTGATTGCCTACGCATACGGGCGTGGAGCTAAATAATGCTAAGGGTAAAGGATTAATTATAGCTAATAAATTTACAGTGTCAACACAACTCGAAGTGTTAGTAATAATTAAAGTTACCGAATAAGTTCCTGGTGCTCCGTAGGTATGTGATGGGTTTTGCGAAGTTGAAGTGCTGCCATCGCCAAAATTCCAATTCCATTGTGCAACAGTAGGATTCCCTACAGATTGATCAGTAAATAGAGTTGGGTTATTAAAACAAACAGGTGCAGTTATTGCAGCAGCAACGGGGTCAATTCCTGCTGACACTATAATTGGTATTATAACCGTATCAATACATCCTTGCTGGGATGTAACAATTAAAGAAACCGAATAAGTTCCTGGAGAATATATAATGCCAGATGGATTTTGCGATATTGAACTTGTTGGTGATCCTCCAGGGAAACTCCAATTCCATACTACAATTGGAGTACCATTGGGAGTGTAGCTTGAATCTGTAAATGATACAACTCCACTTCCACAAGTCCCTAAAGGTGTGTAATTAAAATTTGATGTTACTTGCATCGGGGTAGGAACATAAGTAATGTAAAACGGACAGCCAGATGGTTGTGAAACAAGTACAGCAAAAGTATCGCCTGGCTGAGGGAAAGGAATAATAGTTTGTGAGGTAGAATTTGGAGCACCAGTATATGGTTGTCCGTTATGAGACCACTGATATGTGTAATTAATTATCGGATCGGTAGGTGCAGTAATTGTTACAGAATTTCCTACACAGTATGATGCAGGATTTGTAGAAAGTGAACCACATGAGAAATCCCAATATGAATAGCAGTAGTGTCCGCCTAACGCACAATCTGAATTTGTAATTACAACAGTCAAATTTTGACCAACAAAAGCCGATAGATTTACCCCTTCCAAAGTCCACGGCTTATAAGAAACAATCATGCCAGCCGGAGGATATCCCGGATTTAGCGAACCAGCACAAGATGCTTGAAAAAAACCATTTCCTACTCCTCCATTTAAGTCCGCAATGTATTTTCTATGACTACAGGGAACAGTATCTCCATTGGCTTTTAAAATATAAATTTCTGAAAATGGCGCTTCTGCTGCCGTATGCCCACCAGGTGGATTCTCAAGCACTAAAGCATATGCATAAATAAAATTTGTATCCTGTGGTCCAACAGTTAGCGGGTATCGAAGTTGCTCCGAACATCCGTTTCCAGCTGCACCAACGCCCGGAGGTGGGTATGGCAAACTATTGGCACATCCCCCGTTTAAGCCACTTGTATTTGGTTGCCCTAATTGAATTGATGCATTTCCAAAACCAGGACAAACTAGAGGTATTGGTGGGCCTGTTGTTCCTTGAGTGCAAGGATCTACTCCGGCACCACTAGTAAGATTAAACCGAGGTGTAACAGGTGCAACGGGTGCAAAAAATGTAGGATCAGGTGAGCCTCCTTTCTGGTGAAACCCTGTAGCTGCTGTGTAGCTACTCCATCCATTTTCTCCGCCTAAATCACTACATGCTGCAAACGGACTTACAGGTATATTTTTTTTTACGATTGGATTTGTACCAGGAGCACTCTCACCATTTTGTATTTGAATTTTATTAGAAGTAGCTTTGTTAGTAGATTGCGCAAATAAAGTTTGTGTACAAAAAAATGTTACACCAACAATAAAAACAAAGAAAATCCAGTTTCTGTAATACTTATTCATTTTTTTGTATAAATTTTACCTTACCACATTAACATGCCCAATATACATGTGTTTTTTATCAAAAATATCAACTAATCTAACTTTCCAAACATAAACGTCTTCCTGTGCTAGTTGATTGCTACCTCCGCCCATATCAACACCACCTTTTACAACCTTGCCATCCCACTTACAAAACGAAGGCAATCCTTCTTGTTTTGGATTAGTGGCATCGTTATCCCAGTTTGTGTTTTTATCTTCGTGATGACAATCCCAAATTTGATTTCCCCATCTATCGAACAACCAGATATTATATTCTTTAATGCCTCTTCCTTTACCATAAAATAACTCGTTTACAAAATCGCCATTAGGCGTGAATGTATTTGGAATATAAAATGTAAACTCAGGCATCAACTCTACTATTTTACAAATAGTATCCCAACATCCATACTGATCCTCTACCCTTAAGCACACGTTGAAAGCATAGAAGTCATTTTGCGTAGCTGTTGCTGAGTAACTATGAATTGGGTCTGTGTTTACATAGTCAGAATCATTATCTCCAAAATTCCAAGACCACGATATTACATTTGAAGTCCACAGGTCACAAAAATTAAATACCGGATTGGTTACAGGCTGCATAGTCGGAGTTACACAAAAATTTGCTTTAGGACCTGGTACTGTAGAAATCATAGGAAGAGTAAGCGTGTCCTTACAACCATAGTTAGTTGTAACCAATAAAGTTGCATTATAATTTCCTGGCGTGTAGTAACAAATATTAATAGGATTTTGAGCGGCAGAACCAGTAGGTGTGCCTCCAGGGAATGTCCATTGCCAATTAACAATATTGCCATCTACTGGCTGAGATAAATCTGTGTAATCATTACAAATTACACCGCAGCCACTATCAGGAGCAGAGAAATTAGCAAGAGGAGGATTGTAAACAACTACCTGTTGAACTACAGTATCTATACAACCATTTTTAGATGTTACCACTAAAGTAACCATATGAGTACCAGCTGTTAAATAGCTGGTAGCTGTATTTTGAGAAGTAGCAGAAGTTGGAGTACCACCCGGCATTGACCAGTTCCAAGCTGTTATCGGATCTCCTTGCAATCCAACAGAACCATCTGTTAATGATGTAGCATTTCCTAAACATGGCGTTGATGGGGTAAGTGCTGCGGTAGGAAATCCTCCCGTTGTGACAGAATGGGTAACATTAGCTGAACACCCATTCGATGCTGTGATAGTTAACGATGCAGTATAATTACCCGGAGGGTATGTTACATTAACAGTAGGCGTAGTTGCTGTTGCTGGTGAACCGCCAGGAAACGACCAACTATATCCGGTAATATTTGCAGATCCTTGAGGTGAAACAAAGCTGCTATCTTTAAAAATATAATTACCACAAACACCCGTAAAATTAAAGTTAGGCAATGCTAGTCCTGGGGCATAAGTAAGATAAAAATTACAACCTGATGGTTGAATAACTTGAAGCTGAAACGTATCTCCTTGTACTGGGTTAACAACATAGGTTTGGTTAGTTTGACCCGGTACAACTACACCATTATGATACCATTGATAAGTAAATGGATTATTGGGGTCAGAGATAGGGCCTGTCATTGTGGAAGTACCACCTATACAGCCTAGAGAAAGAGGTACAGGACCACACTTGAAATCCCAATAGGAGTGAGCATAATGACCACATTGTGCACAATCCACGTTTGTAATAATAATAGTTAAATTTTGTCCTACATATTGTTTAAGATTTACTCCAACTGTAGTCCAAGGTTTGTATGACGTACTAGTACCTCCAAGACATCCTCCTGTTCCTGCAGCAGTAAAAAATCCTGGGAGTGGGCCAGAACCTCCAGGGGCTACATATTTTTGGTAAGAACAATCCACTGTGTCTCCATTTGGAGCAAGAATTAAAAATTCTGCAAATGGGCGCTGGGTTTGAGAATGCGAAGATCCTGGATCGAATAATACAACCGCATAAGCGTAAACAAAGTTTGTATCTTGTACAGTAGGAACAAAATTATAAGTCATTTGTTCTACCCAACATCCAGTTTTTTGAGGACATCCAAGTTGCAACGATGCGTTACCAAAACCAGGAGCAACTAATGGAATTGTTGGACCAGGGCCACCTCCAATAGGATTAGTTCCGGGAGTACAAGGATCTATTCCAGTACCTGAAGTCATTGTAAAACAAGTAGTAGTAGAGTTTGTATTTACAGGAGGGGATACAGAAGCACTCATGGTAGGAATACCTGTAGTACCATTTGTAGTACCCGGTGCACCTGCCCACGTACTCCATCCGTTTTCAAATCCAACATCACCGCAAGCCATTACAGATGGAGGGTTGCCGGACTTATCTTTTAGCACACTTAGATCTTCTTTGTGTACATTTTTAAAGTCTTTAAAAAATTGCTTTCTATTGGCTATTAACTTATCAATAACTACAGATGGAACTCCATCTTTTTTCATAACCTCTCTCTCTTTTGCTTCATTAAAATATTGGGGAGAAATTCTGTAGTCCCCTAAAAGCTTAGGCTCATTTGATGGATTTGTCTGAGCGTTTGTTGTAGTCGAAATTAACATCGCTACGGTAAATGCTCCAACAATAATTGAAGCAAACGATAATTTGTTTTTTAATGTATTCATCTTTGTTTAATTTAATCTGTAATTGTAATTAAGCCTTGTTGGTAAATATCTCTTCCATTTTTGTTTTTTACTACTGCTTTCCATAAATAAGTTTCTCCTTTTCTTGTGTTATTTCCTTCCCATACTAGATTTTTATCTGATGTTTTATATACGATGTTCCCTTGTGCATCTGAGATAGTAATTGTAAATTCATAATCTCCCGACTGAAGAGTAATAGGCATCCAAGTATCATTAATCCCGTTTCCATCTGGGCTAAATGCATTAGGGGCTAACAAGTCTAATTCGTTTTTCAGATTCACTTCTTTTACTACAACACCCACACATCCAATTTGATTTTTTACATATAAAGTAACTTTGTACGATCCATACTTTTTATACGAGTGACTAGGGCTTGGCATGAAAGAAGTTTGCTTATCTCCAAAATCCCATTTCCAATCTGCAGCATCGCTATAGTCAGAATCAAAATTAACCAGTAACTCATTTTCTGCCGAAACCAATGTGTTTATTCTTGGATCTGGAGCAGCAGAAACAATAATATTGTTTTTCTCCTCTGCTTTTTTTCTGTCTACTTCCGAAATGATTTGAAGTTTTACTGTAAAGGAACCTGCCTCTTTATAGATATGTTTGGGGCTTGCTTCTGTAGATGATTGACCATCGCCAAAATACCATTTGTAGGAGCAAACAGCCTCATTTTTTGCAGGCAAAAACTGCACTTCTTCTCCTTCGCAAATTGCACGCTTGCTTGTTTGGAAAGAAGCCGATAAGACAACCGGAATAGTTTCTTGTTTCTGCGCAGTGGTTGTTTGAGTAGGAACAGTAGGAGTGTTTTTGTTATCTGAAACTAAAACTTCATTTTTCTTTTGATTATTTTCTACTTCAGGAGATTTTCCCAAAACCACATTATTGTTTTCTACTTTTCTAGTCTCCTCTTTATTAGAATTCACTGCAGCATGCTGATTGTTTAAATTTATTTTTCTATTAGAAGGATCAGCATTTTGAATTTGTGTGTTTTCTTCAGAAACAACTGGCATACTTGTTTTCTCAACAACATCTTTTGGTGCATTAACCGAATTGCTTTCAGTACTAAAGTAATAGAATAGCCCAGATGCTAAAATAACTGAGGCAGCAATTAAAATATTTCTTGTAATTTTTGATGTAGGATTACTAACCGCAGCAGTGTCAAGTTTACGTTCTAGCGCTTTCCAATCCGCTGCATTATAATCCACCTCGAAGTTTTCAAGCGACTCTTTAATGTGTTTATCTAACTGGCCTTTCATTTTATTTTTGATGTGCTGTTACTATCTTTTCGAGATCTTTTTTTAAGTGTGCTTTTGCTTTAGACAAATTAGATTTTGAAGTGCCTATATTAATTCCTAACTGATCTGCAATTTCCTGATGCGAAAAACCGTCAACAACAAATAAGTTGAAAACTGTTCGGTAGGCCTCTGGTAATTGTTGAACTGCTTGCATGATTTCTTTAGTGCTTAACTGTAAATATTCGCTTTCGTCTGTTGTTTCGTCTGCTTTATCTTCTATAAAATCCGAACTTGTATGATTAATAAATTGCTTATTCTTTCTTATATAATCTAGTGCTGTATTAACAATAATTTTTCTTACCCAACCTTCAAATGATCCTTTTCCTTGATATGATTTAATACTTGTGAATACTTTTAAAAACCCATCTTGTAATATATCTTTTGCTTCTTCATTATTAGCTGAGTATCTCAAACAAGCTCCCATCATTTTGCCATACAATTTCTGATATACTAATTGCTGGTATTTTCTTTCCCCTTTAATACAACCTTCAATTATGTCAAAAAACGGATCTTTTTTATCTTCACTCATCACATCTGTACTCATAAGACGTTAATATTACAAAAGGTTGCCTTATTACCTATCCAAAATCAATGATTATTACAAAAAAAGACGAAAATTCATAAATACTTGAAAATAAATTAAATAAAACACAATACTTCAAAAAAAAACCCGTAAGAGAACTTACGGGTTTTTTTATTGATAGTCAAACAATTACTTTACAATGTTAACGTGACCTATATAAAGGTGTTTTTTATCAAATATATCAGTCAGTCTAACTTTCCATACATAAACATCCTCTTGAGCAAGTTGGTTGCTACCACCTCCCATATCTACTCCTCCTTTTACAACTTTTCCGTCCCATTTGCAATAGGATGAAAGTCCATCTTGTTTAGGATTTGTAGCATCATTATCCCAATTGGTATTTTTATCTTCTACATGACAATCCCAAATTTGATTTCCCCATCTGTCAAAAAGCCAGATGTTATATTCTTTCACACCACGACTTTTCCCAAAAAACATTTCATTAATAAAATCGCCATTAGGAGTAAATGTGTTAGGTATATAGAATGTAAACTCAGGAATAAGCTCCACAATTTTACAGGTTGTATCCCAACATCCGTATTGATTCTGAACATTAATACAAATTTTATAAGAATAAAAATCATTTGATGTTGCAGTTGCAGAATACGAATGTGAAGGATCTGTATTAATGATATCAGTCGTGTTATCGCCAAAATCCCAAGTCCACTGAACTACATCCGTTGACCAAAGGTCACAAAAATAAAATACTGGGTTAGTAGTTGGCGCTATAGTTGGAGTAACACAAAAATCTGCATTAGGCCATGGGTATACTTCAACCATTGGAAGCTGAATGGAAGCCTTACAGCCAAAGTTTGTAGTCACACTAAGTGAAACGCTATAGGATCCAGGAGTATAATAACAAATATTAGTTGGGTTTTGAGATGAAGATGAAGATGGTGTTCCTCCAGGAAAAGACCAAGACCAAGAATTTACTGTTCCATCAACAGCTTGTGATAAATCAGTATAGTTAGCGCACACTGGAGAACAGCCACTATCTGGCGCAGAAAAATTAGCAATAGGAAGATTGTAAACCAATACCTGCTGAATAATCGTATCAATACATCCAGCGACAGAAGTAACAATCAAAGAGACGGTATGCGTTCCCGCTATATTGTAAGTTGTTGAGGTATTTTGACTGGTAGCTGAAGCAGGATTTCCGCCAGGCATATTCCAATTCCAAGATGCAATGGGATCCCCTTGAACAGCCACAGATCCATCTGTTAATGTAGTAGCAACTCCTAAACAAGGAATAGTAGGAACAACTGCAGCTGTTGGAAACCCACCTACAGTAAGTGGTTGAGAAATAGTTGCCGTACATCCTTCAGATGAAGTAACTGTAATAGATGCTGTATAATTTCCAGGCGGGTATGTCACATTGGCTGTTTGGGTATTTGCCGTTGATGGACTGCCACCCGGAAAGCTCCAATTCCAATTAGTTATAGTTGAAGAAGTTGATGGAGTAACAATGCTATTATCTACAAACACATAGTTGCCGCAATTGCCTGTGTAAGTAAAGTTGGGTTGTACAACCGCAGGTGCATATTTCAAAAAGAAATTACAACCTGATGGCTGGATTACTTGAACAGCAAAAGTATCATTGGGAGTTGGTGTAACTAATAATGTTTGATTTGTTGCACCTGGCATTAAGGTGCCATTTTGATACCATTGATAATTATAGGGTACAGTAGAAGTCGAAGCTGGTCCAACAATAGAAGATTGGTTTCCAACACAACCCGCTGCTAAAGGCACTGGGCCACATTGCACATCCCAATAAGAGTGCGCATAGTGTCCACAGAATACACAATCATGATTATCAATTACACAAGTCAATTGCTGTCCTACATATGCAGATAGATTTACGCCAACAATTGTCCAAGGCTTGTAAAAAGTACTATTTCCACCTAGGCATCCTGCAGCTGCTGTATACCATCCCGGTAAATTTGGGTCACTAATATAACGCTGAAAAGAGCAAGGAACTGTATCTCCATTTTGGTCTAATATTTTAAACTCTACATAAGGCTTTTCATTAAATGCATGTCCACTGGAAGGATCATAAAGTACAGCTGCAAATGCATAAACTAAATTTGTATCCTGTGCAGTTGGAGTGAAGGGAAACGTAAGTTGTTCTGTCATGCAACCAGTAGTTTGTGGTTGACCTAATTGAATAGAAGAGTTTCCAAACCCTGGAGCAACAACAGGTATTGTTGGAGCTCCTGCTGCAGCTCCTGGCGTACACGGATCTATTCCCGCTCCTGTTGTTATATTAAATCGAGGTGCTGGTGGATTAGGTACTGCTGGTTGTAATGTGCCGGGATTTCCTCCACTGTTCGAACCTATTGCTCCTACCCATTGACTCCAACCATTTTCTACGCCTAAATCAGTACATGCTAAAGGAACAGGATTAGGATCTTTCTTTTTTGAGAATTGGGTAGAAGAAACAATTGACTTATACTTTTGAAGATATAATTTTCTATCTGCTAATACTCTATCAATTTCCGGATCTGATAATCCGTCTTTTTTCATCATTTTTCTAAGCTCTTCATCGCTGGTACCAGTAACTATTGTTGCCTTTTCAGGAGAGTTTTTGCTAATAGTTTGTTGAGCAAACAACTCATTAAAAAAAAATGGTGAACAAAAAAAAGCAGTGATAAAAAAAATTACAGATAATCTAGCTGTTGTTTGGTTTTTCATTTTGTTTATATTATTGGGGATTAAAAAATCTGATTTGTACTTTAAAGACGTAGTTATTGCAAAAGGGTTGCCTTAAATTTCAAAATAATAATCAACCAAAGAAGTGAATTTTAAACAAAAAATTGAGCTTTATTACAGAAAACCCATTTTTAAACAAATCAGATGCTTTAATTTTTAACCATTTTAGATGTAACAACTCCATTCTTAAATTTAAATTGAAGAAAATAAACTCCAGCAGGCTGTTTTGTTAAATTTAATTCTGATATTTCATTTTGAGAAGAGACTTGCTGCACCTTTCTTCCAAAAACATCAAATACTTCTACAGAAAATATTTTCTCATTTTGGGAATTTAACAGCACTTTTCCAGAAGACGGATTAGGTGTGATTTGTACAAAATTCATGTTACTATAATCTTCATAAACACTTGTATTCCAGCAATTCCCAGGCATATTTGCATCCATCCAAACAAGACGTTTACCAATCCAAGTTTTTAAATTATTTACTTCTGTTTGATAGTTAAGAGTTAAATTAAATTGTGAGTAATGCCTTGCGCTAGCTACAGAAACATAATTGGCAACGCTATCCATTATATGATAAATGTTTGCGTTACTCAATACTGTTGAGCGTAGCTGTGTCCACCTGCATTTCATATCGCGCGTATAAACCGTATCCTGCAATAATCGTTTCCACCAAAATGGGACTGGAAACGATGCATTTACCCAGCAAGTTAGAGGATAGGTCCATCCCGTATCTGTCGCAAAGGGTTCACAGCCACCAACTTTTACTTCCCAAGCTGAATTATAATCCCAGTGTGGGCTAGCCATCAATTTACCTCCTTTGTTGATTCTGTCTTTTGTTAAATATGAGCTACGTTTATACGCGTCAATATTTTTACTCATCTCCTGAATAAAAAAGAAATCCATAAAGGTTGTAGACTCCATGTATTTTCTGTAACCGTTTATTGGATCGGCAAAATTTGTACTTGACAACGCATTCTCAAAGCTATCTACATATGCTTGAATATATTTTTTTTGCTGCAAAGTAATATCAGCCCCTTTAGGATATTTATACGTTAGAAATAAATTTGCACTTTGAGGATGTGCTGAAAACCAACCACTATCCGATGCGTTTATATTTTGATCTACAGCAATAATATAACCTCCTGTGAGTGAATCTCCGGCATTGTCATCGAAATCCAATTTTGAAATATCCACACGGTTTTTGTCTTTTTTAATTTTTTCCATCATTACATACACCCCATTATATTTCCAAGTGAATCCTGTTTTAAGCATTACTTCACAATATTTAGTTCTGGAAACCCAATATCCTAACTCACGAACTAATTGATAGGTAAGAACATTTTTCATCAAGGTCGATTCGTTAAAAGGACCGTAAAGAATCCAATCATTTTCTTTAGGCATACCTAAAATGCTAACGTTGGTATCAATGTTTAATGGATTTCTAGTTTCAAAACCATAACTTTTCTGTGTCCACCACCATTGCTGCGATATGGAACCACGTTGCTCTATTCCAATTTTTCCGTTGTACTTATAACTGACATCTGTAACATGATTCATCAGATTGTAACCTTTATCCAAGATTGCCATGTTAGCATCAATCTTTGGCTCATCTACAATTGCCTGAAAGTTTGTATTAATGAAAACTATTGGTAGCCTTGTTGAATCCAATGTGGCAAGTGGTAAATGTCCATCTCCCTGCTTTTGAATGCTTTGAGCATTGGAAAAAATTGTGCTTAAAAAGAAAAGACCAAGTAAATATTTCTTCATGATGGAGAATTAAAGTTGAGTACACAAGGTGAATCACCTTGTGACGCTACACAAATATAAAAAGTTACAGGGGAATAGAGAAATAATTACCCTATATCAGCTTTTGATAGGACTGCCACCAACGATCTGGCACTTCTTCCCTGGTTGCTGCTTCATAATCGGAATAGGAGCATGGAACGAGGCAATGTCTTTCAAATTTTAACTTTTTCTGCGTTGGATAAGGCACTTCCATCCACCAGCGATCAGAGCGTTTGGATTTATAAAATACAATTTCGTTTTTGTGATCTTTGATAGAAACTCGATATTTTATATAATCCGATTTTTTTCTGAAAGGGAAATCCTGGTAACGCTTATAGTATCCTTCAATAAAATACCAAATCATTTGGGCTACTAAGTGCGCTGTTTGTCCATGTTTATCTTTCGAAGGATTAATTTCAAAAAATCCGATTGCACTTAGTTTATCGCTAAGTCCAGCGTAACGTGTAATCTGGCATGCTTCTTCGCCATAAAATCCGTTGGGTGTTGCGTTTCCATTTCCAGGAGCATCGCTCATTCGAATAGCAGAGATATCGAACGATAACATATCGGCACTGCGCACAATGGGCTCCACCTCTTCCATCTTACTTCTTACTTCTCCTAATCTATACGCATCAAAATACAATTTATGAAAAAGTTCAATTTCTTTTTGTGCTACAAAATAAGTTTGATAACCAATGTTACTATAGTTAAATAATATGTTTGGCTGATGTAAAATTATTTTACCCACGTAGGCCGAAGAATTGAATTCAGAATCCGGTCCGCCTATATCAAACTTTGCATCCACATCAACTAAATTAATAGTCGGTTCAATTTTATTAAATGCTTTGTAAATTGGAAAAGTCAGGTCTTGTCCGCCACCAATAACAATCGGAAGTATTTTATTTTTTATTAACTCATGGCAAACACTAGTCAATGCAAAATAGGAATCTTTAACAGTATGCCCTTGCTTGATATTCCCTAGGTCAACTATTCTTGCTTTATATTTTCCTTTAAATAAATTATATAAGTACGGCCTCACTGCATTGGCTGCTTCACCGGCACCTTCGTTATTTACTGCTCGCCTGTCTTCTTCCACCCCAACGATAGCCAAGTGCACGCCCTTCAACTCCGGGAATTGTTTGCCTGAAAGATATTTACGAATGGCTGCCCCCAGTGTATTTTCCGGAAATTTTACTTCTCCTTCTAACTCAATGGGTGAAAAAAATTGGGATATGTCTTCCATAGATTACAAATAACTAAGCAATTACAGATTTACTGTTGGTTAATGTGTACACAAAAATAAAGTGAAACACTCTGATAACAGAGCCCTAAAATCTCAGTTATCAACAGAGTTTTGAGTACTTAAGAAATAAACTTGTAAAATGAAGTGTAAAAGAATTACTTCTTCTTAGCATACTTCTTCTTAGCCTTAATTATTTTCAATTTAGGCGTTTTGGTTTTCGCTGCAGTTTTTACTTTGGGCGCAGGAGCTTTCATTTCAGATATAGTCGCTTTGGGTTCTGCCTTTTTTGATTTTGCAGTTTTAGACTTCTTCCCTTTGCTGGCTTTCTTAAATCCTGCAATTTGCAAACACTCTTCAAGCTCTAGCTCTTGCGGATCTTTGCCGGCTGGTATGCTGAAATATTTTTTACCCGACTGAATAGAAGGCTTGCCCCAACGATTAAAAACCACTTTCACTCTTCGTTCCCCTTCCCAGGATTTAATGTGCTTTTCTTTATCTTTTTGAATTTTTGCTGCTAATATTGGAATCGCCTCTTCAAGCGTTATCGTAAAAGGATCAAATACTTTAGGCATGGAAGCATTGGTGTTTCCGTGTTTGATATAATTTCCAAAAAAACCCTTAGCTGCCATTATATCCTGTCCTTCATACTGCCCTATTGTTCTTGGCAAACGAGGCCCATCCATAATTTCTGTAGCCCGTTCAAGCGTAATATTATATGGGTCTTCAGTTTTGGGAAGTGAAGTGAATGCTTCTTTATGCTTGATGTATGGACCAAACCTTCCTATGCTAATTATCAAATCCTCTCCTTGATATTTTCCAAGTGTTCGAGGAAGTTTAAATAAATCTAATGCTTCTTCTAAAGAAATGGTATCAATGCGTTGTCCTTTTCTGAGTGAAGCAAATTTCTGCTTCTCTTCTTCGTCCTGTCTGCCAATTTGTGCCATGGGACCAAACCTTCCAACACGAACCAAAATATCTCTTCCGCTTTTAGGGTCTTTCCCAAGTACCCGTTCACCAGAGGCACGCTCCGAATCTTGTGTAGTAGTTTCTACAGTTTTATGAAAAGGAGTATAAAACTCTCTGAGCATATCCTTCCAAGATAATTTCCCTTCAGCAATAATATCAAACTCCTCCTCTACCTTTGCTGTAAAATGGTAGTCCATTATTTGAGGAAAATATTTTTCTAGAAAATCATTTACCACAATTCCAATATCTGTTGGGTATAACTTTCCCTTTTCAGCTCCTGTAATTTCTGTTTTTATTTCGGAAGTGATCTTTGTCTCTTTTAACAAGATAACGTTGTAATTTCTTTCTCTTCCTTCTCTCAATTCCTTATCAACATACAAACGTTTTATAATAGTAGATATAGTAGGAGCATAGGTAGAAGGCCTGCCTATTCCAAGAGATTCTAATTTTTTTACCAAGCTAGCTTCCGTGAAACGTGCAGGAGGCAATGTAAAACGTTGGGTGGCAGAAATCTCTTGCATGCCCACGTCCTGTCCTACGGTAACTGCCGGAAGAATACCTTCTTCTTTTTCTTCTTCCTCATCTGTGCTTTCCATGTACACTTTCAAAAATCCATCAAATAAAATAATTTCTCCTAAAGCAAGAAAAATATTTTCTGTTTTATTTTGAGAAATAGTAATGGTAGTTTTCTCGAGTTCAGCATCTGCCATTTGGGAGGCAACCGTTCTTTTCCAAATTAGCTCATATAATTTTCTTTCACGATCATCTTCCGCTTCAATTGTTTTTGCATTCAAAAAAGTTGGTCGAATTGCTTCGTGTGCCTCTTGAGCATTTGCAGATTTGGTAGTGTATTGTCTTTTTTTCCAATATCCATCACCAAACAAGCGCTGAATTTCATTTCTTGCTGCGTTCAATGCAAATCCCGAAAGATTCACGGAATCAGTACGCATGTAAGTAATCTTACCTGCCTCGTATAAAGTTTGTGCAACACGCATAGTTTGCGATACCGAAAATCCAAGTTTCCTACTTGCTTCTTGCTGTAATGTAGAGGTAGTAAATGGAGCTGCGGGAGTACGTTTAGATGGCTTCTTTTCAATATTTTTTATTGAGAAGATTGCCCCGTTTAGCTTCTCCAACAAATCATTTGCTTCTTTTTCAGATTTTAACTTATCTGATAAATCTGCCTTCAGTATCGTATCCTTTCCTTTTTCGTCTTTTACAGTAAACAAGCCTGTTACCTTATAATAGGAAGAAACTTCAAATACGTTAATCTCTCTTTCGCGTTCCACTAGCAATCTTACCGATACGGATTGTACTCTGCCTGCCGAAAGTGATGGCTTAACTTTTTTCCAAAGAATTGGCGACAGTTCGTATCCAACTAATCTATCCAACACCCTACGTGCCTGCTGGGCATCTACTAAATTCCTATCTATGGTGCGAGGGTTTCCAAACGCTTCCTGAATGGCAGTCTTTGTAATCTCGTGATACACAATACGTCTTGTTTTCTTTTCATCTAGACCCAACGCTTCCAACAAGTGCCAAGCAATGGCTTCGCCTTCTCGGTCTTCGTCCGTTGCTAGCCATACTATTTCAGATGCTTTTGCTAATTTTTTTAGCTCACTAACTACCTGCTTTTTTTCGGGAGATATTTCATAGGCTGGCTCAAAGTTGTTTTCTACATCAACGCCCATGTTCTTTTTAGGAAGATCGCGTATGTGGCCTATACTGGATTTTACAATATAGTCATCGCCCAAAAACTTTCCAATGGTTTTGGCTTTGGCTGGTGACTCGACTATTACTAGATTTTTTGCCATAATGAAAACTGAAATTCAAACTGCATTTAATTAACAACCATACTTATAAAGATGCAAAAACTTGAAAATCGGTTGCAAAGGAAAACAATTTTTTAGTACAAAAAATATTGTGGACTTTTTTAAACTCAGTTTCTGCTATGAAAAAATGGGGGTAAAATAATTTTTAAAAGCACCCCAAATTATTTCAAAACGAGTTTTACAACACTTTCTACATGTGCGGTGTGCGGAAACATATCAACCGGCTGAATTTTTTCAACGCGATACTTTTCGCTCATCCAAGCTATGTCCCTTGCCTGTGTTGCGGGGTTGCAACTTACATACACTATTGTTTGTGGCGCTAACTCCACAATTTTCTTTACAACATCTTCATGCATCCCTGCGCGAGGAGGATCAGTAATAATTACGTTGGGCGTTCCGTGCGTTGCAATGAATTCGTTTGTCAATATGTCTTTAATATCTCCAGCAAAGAATTTTGTATTTGAAATTCCATTGATTTGAGAGTTAATTTTAGCGTCTTCAATGGCTGCTTCAATGTATTCTATACCAATAATCTTACTTGCTTTTTTGGCTATGAAATTCGCGATAGTGCCTGTGCCAGTATAAAGATCATAAACCACTTCGTTTCCTTTGAAAGCTGCAAAATCTATCGCTACCTTATATAACTCAAGTGCCTGACTAGAATTAGTCTGAAAAAAAGATTTGGCACTAATGCGGAACTTTAAGCCCTCCATCTCCTCGCTTATAAAATCTGAGCCTTTATAAAGCTTTACCTCTTGATCAAAAATACTATCGTTCTTTTTAGCATTAATCACATAAAGCAATGAAGTTATTTCCGGAAATGTTTTAGCAAGGTGTGCTAATAGATTTTCTCTGGCCTCAACGTCTTCATAAAAAAAACAAACTACCACCATCCACTCTCCCGTACTGGTGCTGCGCAGAATAAGATTACGCAGGAACCCGTTTTGCTTTCGGATATCAAAAAAAGTGAGTTTGTTTTCTACCGCATATTTTCTAACCTCCAACCTAATTTTATTGGAGGGCTCTTTCTGTAAATAACATTCATTGATGTCCAGCACCTTATCAAATAATTTAGGAATATGGAAACCTAAAGCATAAGCAGCACTCCCAAGATCTTCGCCAATGTTTAATATTTTGAAATCCTCTTGCGTTAGCCATCTTTTGTTTGAAAAAGTGTACTCTAGTTTATTTCGATAATGAAATTGCTCTTTCGAAGGAATAATAGGCAGCAACTCAAGCGTGCTTCCGCTTGCTACCGAAAGTGGAATATGTCCTATTCGTTCAATGGCATCGGTCACGTATTTCTGTTTAAAAAAAAGTTGAGAGTCGTAACTCATATTTTGCCACCTACAACCTCCACAAACTCCAAAATGAGAACATACTGGGATTGTACGTTTTGCAGATAACGTATGATGACGAATTATTTTCCCTTCTCTATAATTACTTTTCTTTTTAGTGATCTGCACATCAACCACATCGCCTGGAATTGCAAATTCTATAAAACAAACTATCCCGTTTACCTTACCAATACCCTTGCCTTCAGAACTGATATCTACAATCTCTACATTTTCAAAAGTCTGTACCGCTTTCATGCTGCAAATGTAACAGGTAAAAATTCATACCTTTGCTTTGCCAATGAAAACAATGACAGAAGAATCCAAAGCACAAAAAATGATGGAGCTGGAGGAGCGCTACGGTGCCCACAATTATCATCCCATTCCGGTAGTAATTGATCGTGCCGAAGGTGTGTTTGTTTGGGACATTGACGGAAAAAAATATTTTGATTTTCTTTCGGCTTATTCAGCCGTTAACCAAGGGCATTGTCATCCTAAAATTATTCAGGCCTTAACAGAACAGGCTAAAAAACTTACGCTTACTTCCAGGGCTTTTTATAATTCCTCGTTAGGGGAATACGAAAAGTTTATCACCAATTATTTTGGATATAATAAGGTATTACCTATGAATACCGGTGCCGAAGGGGTAGAAACTGCGCTGAAGCTTTGTCGCAAATGGGGATATGAAAAAAAAGGCATCCCTGTCAACGAAGCTAAAATTATTGTATGCGAAGGAAACTTTCATGGCAGAACAATTTCTATTGTATCTTTTTCATCCGATCTAACAGCAAAGCAAAATTACGGTCCATTTACTCCTGGATTTATTACCATTCCTTATAATGATACTCAAGCACTTGAAGAAGCGTTGAAAGATAAAAACGTGGCAGGCTTTTTAGTGGAGCCAGTGCAAGGTGAGCGCGGGGTGATGATTCCGGATGATGGTTATTTAAAAAAATGTTTTGAGCTATGTAAAAAGGCTAATGTGCTTTTTATTGCAGATGAAATTCAAACCGGGCTTGGAAGAACTGGCAGGCGCCTTTGCTGCGACCACGAAAACTTTCGTCCGGATGTATTAATATTAGGAAAAGCATTATCGGGTGGCACTCTTCCTGTTTCGGCAGTTTTAGCAGATGATGAAATAATGCTTTGTATAAAGCCAGGCGAACATGGCTCAACTTATGGCGGAAATCCTCTTGCATCTAAAGTAGCTATCGCTTCCATCCAAGTGCTGGAAGATGAAAATATGTACGAAAACTCTCAAAAATTGGGCAAATTGCTGTTAGATGAATTAAAAAAAATTCAGCTGGAAAGCCCTGAAGTTGTTTTGAAGGTTCGCGGAAAAGGACTTTTTGCAGCAATCGTTATTAAAGAGCGAGACAAAAAAACAGCTTGGGAGCTTTGCGAAAACCTTAAAGAAAAGGGCTTGCTGGCTAAACCTACGCATGGCGATATTATTCGTCTTGCTCCTCCACTACTTATTTCTGAAAAGCAACTGCTCGAATGTGTAAGCATTATACATAGCACAATCGCAGAATTTTAAGAAAACATACTTGGATTGCTAATGATTTTTTTTACTTTCGCAATATTATATAAACCAAACAAACTTTTTAAACTTTTAAAAAATGAAAACTAAATTATTTATTCTTTCTGCCTGTGCCGGATTTATGATGCTTGCATCTTGTTCTGCACCTGGACCATCTGCTGAATCTAAAGCAAAAGTTGCTGCATTTGATTCTGCTTGGACTGCAATGGGTTCTTCTGCAATGGCTTGGGGCGATTCATTAACTCAAGCATTAACTATGTGCGAATCTGCTTGCTCTAACGGAGCTGCTATGGAATGTTGCGAGCATATGCAAGGCAAAAAAGATTCTTTGATGATGCCATGCATGAATGACATGAAAGCATTTCAAGACATGAAATCTAAATGGGATGCTGAAATGCCAATGTGGAATGAACTACAAACAAAGCTTGATACTTTAAAAGCTAACGTTGCTAACGGAAAAGCTACTGACGAGCAAATTAATTCTACTCTTGCTGAACTACAAGGAGCTGCCGACAAAGGTGCTACTGAAATGGGTCCTTGGATGGAGTCTTTCAACGCTGCTAGAGCTGCTTGCAAAAACAATATGATGAGCGGCAAAATGGGCTGGGAAGCTTCGTCTTGCACAGACAAGAAGTGTGTTGCAATGCACAAAAAGTCTTAATTAGATTTTGATATTCGAAAAAAGTCCTGGCGATAATCGTCAGGACTTTTTTGTTTTACCTAGACTTTGCAGCTCAAAAAGAATATCGCGAAGAAATCTGACCAAACTATTGTAGGACAATAATTTGGTCAGGGTTAACCCAGACATTGAAAATGAGAGATACTCTTTCTTCAAAAGCAAAACGTAAATCTTTCATTTTCAATCGTCTGCTCGGGCGGAGTCTGACACTCGTCAGAGTCGTCAGACCCAACGGGCAAAAAGTTCAATTGAACTTTTTGGGTTTATCGCAAATAAACATCCAGTTCTCGGTACTTTTTGCATACAGCCTCAGCCATTGAGGTTCAGTAATATATTTTGATAATTTATCGAACAAGTCATTTCCTGCATTCCTAGTACTTGCATCTTTAGCAATATAATTAAAAAACAAAATTCCGTTTTCCGAAAGCAGCGTTAAGTCCTTTAACAAACTCTTCTTCCATACAACTAGCCGGAACAAGTAGATCAACAAAAACATCTACTACAATTAAATCAAACTTAGGAGTTGTTGTTGAATTTATTGTTGCTGATAATATATAATCTGCCGCATCTTTACCGTGAACAGTTAAATTCTTATAACTGTCGATAGAAAAATATTTTCTTGCTAATTCAATTACTTTCTCATCTTTTTCGACTGCTGTAATTGCAACTTCCTTTTTATATTCATTTTCCAAAATGCTTGCAACACTACCAGTGCCAAATCCCAGAATAAGTGCATTATTTATTTCACGCTCTTTAATTTTAAATACTTCAAATGCCCTTTGAAAAACCAAATGAAGTCCGCCAAAAGAATAATTTACATGGGTAGTGTCCAGCATGTGTTTCCCATTTGAAAATACCACTTCCAAACTACCACTTATTGTGCTGCTACAAACCTGTACTTTGGTAGGATATATAAAACTTTTAATAAGTTGAAAAAAACTGACTTGCTTCATGCTGTTAACTCGCCTGTGGCTTAAGCTTTGAGTCTTTATTTCTTTTCGCTTGGCGAATGCTGGCATTTAAATCAAAGCCTACTAAAACAACTAAGGAGTTAAAATAAATCCACAATAAGACAACTAGTAGCGTTCCAATAGAACCATACAGCTTATTGTAATTTCCAAAATTGTTTACGTAATATGCAAATCCAGCAGACATTAACACAGACAAAATAGTTGCAAGCATAGATCCAGCCGAGGCAAACTTCCAACTTAGTTTACGCGATGGGCCCAAATAAAAAGTAAATGAAATAAGGGAATAAAAAAGCCCAAACAACATAATCACTCTACCCCAATGAATGAGGTAGTATACCGCTCCGCCATCTGTACGCAAATTTGTTAATGCATATTGACTTAAAATTATTAATAATACTGCGGTAGTCAACAGAACGGTAAAAATCCCAACCAATACTAAGGAAACAATTCGTTGCTGAAATGCGCTGCGAGTTTCAAAATCGTGATAGGTGTTGTTAAAGGCTGTGATTAAAGCATCAAACCCGTTCGTAGAAAAATATAAAGCAGTAATAAATCCAATAGACAAAAGTCCGCCACGTTGGTTTGTAACTATATCTAAAATAGTTTCTTCTGTTGCCTGATAGGCATTATGTGGCATAAAACTTCTTAATAACCCCATCAGTTGCTCTTGAAAATTATCTATTGGAATATACGATATGAGAGTAAATAAAAAGATAATGGTGGGGAAAAGAGCAAGAAAAAAACTAAACGATACGGCCGAAGCTCGCATGGGCAAAGATCCTCTGGTAATTCCTTGCCAAAAAAAACGTGCTACGTCAAAAATGGGAATCTTTTCAAAACCCGGCAAGGATATATGCTTGGATATCCTAATTAGATACGCAATAATTGTAATTTTAGCTAGTAAATTGAATAGCTTACGCAGCATGAATTATTTCTTTTCGCGTTTCATGGTTGCATCTTCCACCCATTGTTTGCCCCAGTTTTCTATTTCATCTTGGTTCCAAAGACTTGGGTAAAAAATTCTTTTTTGAAAACGCGGAGGCAAATATTTTTGCCAGTTAGTTCCTCCAGTTGCAGGAATATCCGAATCGCTGCTTTGCAAATAACGTGCTGCTGATTTATAGTGCACCAAGGGCCAATTTATGTTCACGTTCACATCCAGCTGACGAAAAGCGTTTATTAAATCTGGATTTTTTTGGTCTTCCTCCGAAAGCGATTTGTATTTAGCCCAAAGATTTTTGTCTTTGTAGTTGTTCGCTAATTGAATAAACTGCTTTGAATATTTTTTTTCAAATTGTTTTAGCGTAAGTGTTTTCTTGCCTGTCTCTAGTTCGGTTGCTCCTTGCTTCCAATAAATATGCTCGTACATCTCTTCGATGCTCGCATTTTTTCCTCTGAATTTTTCTCTTACTTCTTTATCAACTAATTGTATAAACTCAGCCGAAGAAATTTCTACCATTCGGTATTGAGCTGATTGAAATCCGCTGGCAGGTAATAAAGCCATGCGATAACTTAAAAATTGCTTTTGCTCCATACCATCAATCATAATATCGAACGATTTAGTAAGCGCTTCAAAATAACGATTGATTCTAGTAATGCGAGTAGTAAAAAACTTCACATCCATTTTATCGTTCCAACCTACATCCTCACCGTTAGGCATAATTTTTTTACCGTTGTGTGCAATCTGCTCAAACTCATGCAAGGAAAGTTTAAAATACAATTCAGTAATCTGGTGGTAGATGATAAAAATTAATTCATCCGGAAAATCTGTTTTAGGATTTTGAAGAGTGAGTAGCTTATCTACATGCGTATAATCCCAGTAGGTTAGGTAGTTTGAAATAAGTAAACCATCCAAATAGTTTGGCAAACTTTGTCCCATTTGCTGGTACTTTTCGTCCAGTTTTTTTACACGCTCGATAATATCAGGAGTTAATTCCATAATCTGTTATTTAATGATAACAAATTTAGGAAATATTACTTCTTCTCCACTAAAGCGAGAGGCGAAGCAAGGCCAGAATATGCAGTTAAATCCATTTTTATGGAACCTACTAAAACTTTTGCTTGAGCACGAACAGGAATTCTGTTTTTATCGTCCGATATCCAAGCAATCATATCTTCTTCTTTCTTAAATATTCTTCCCTTCTGCACAACAGGACAAAATTTTATGCATCGAATCCTACCAATGTCTGCCTTGATAGTTTCTTTTCCAAGGTATTTAATTTTTAATGGCCAAACTTCATCATCCACAAAACAAGGAAACTCAAAAATGTCGCCTTCTTTAGCATTTGAAAAATCAATGGTGCGCGCGAAATAAAAAGCAGATGTCATCTCTTGCACATTGTCGGGAACAGGAAGAATCTTTCCATCGCTATCCACTGTGTTTTTAAAGTGATTGAAAATCTGATTTTGGCTTAGCTTGTAACCTCCCTCCTGCACTCTTCTTAAAAATAGCCAAGGCACAATTGCTTTTTCATCAACATAAGATTCGTATCGATCGCGAACTTTATAAAAAAGATCAAAGGAGCTATTTGTTTCGCCAACACCAACTATGTGAAAAGTGTTTCGTCCGCCAATAAGTTTATTCTCATCCATTATTTGCATAACCACTTCACCGGCATTAATAATACCATAATGCATGCGGTAAGTAAGCTTTTCACCACGCTTAAATGCCTCATTTGTCTGCACTCTTAGTTCGCGGGAATTAGGCTCGGGATAAATAGATTTTAATGAAGTAATGCCTTGTCCTGCGCCCATTAAAAGTGAGGACAAAAGAATTAAAAACCCAAATTTTAAATTGACGTTCTTCATTGCTTATTATACGACAAAAGACATGCCAAGGTTCACTAAACCCTGATTTTGCAATTGAGTTGATAAAATTTCCACATATTTGACGCAAATCGTTGAAAAACAACGATTTGGTCAGGGTTAACCCAGACATTGAAAATGAAAGATTTCCTTTCTTATAAAGCAAAGGGTAAATCTTTCATTTTCAATCGTCTGCCCTGCGGGCAAAAAGTTCAATTGAACTTTTTGGGTTAAACCACAATATTTACAATTCTTTTAGGCACTACTATCACTTTCTTAGGTTTTTTGCCATCTAAAAACTTAATAGACTGCTCATTAGCAAGCACCTCTTTTTCAATTTCTTCAGCAGAAAGCGACAAAGAAAGCTCTAAATTAAATCGCATTTTTCCGTTGAAAGAAATGGGATAAGCAAAAGAATCATCGGTCATTAATGCCTCGTTAAATTCCGGGAAAGAAGCAAATGTTACGCTCTTTTTGTGTCCAAGTTTCTCCCATAATTCTTCTGCAATATGTGGAGCAAAAGAAGAAAGTAAAACAACAATGGGATCCAGAATTGCACGCTTATTACATTTTAATTCTGTAAGCTCATTGGCGCAAATCATAAACGCACTTACCGATGTGTTAAAAGAATAACTTTCTATATCCTGCTGAATTTTTTTGATAGTCTTGTGTAGTGTTTTTAATTCTGCTTTGTTGGGCGCTTCCTCCGAAATAGAAAACTGATCAAACTCTTCTCCTTTGTGGCAAAGCCTCCAAAGCCTATTTAAAAAACCATGAACACCGGAAATTCCATGGGTACTCCAAGGTTTACTTTGCTCCAGCGGACCGAGGAACATTTCGTATAAACGAAGTGTGTCGGCACCAAAGTTTTGGCAAATATCATCGGGAGTAACAACATTGTATTTTGATTTGGACATCTTCTCTACTTCAGGAGTAAGCTCAATCTTGTCAAAACCTTCCTCTAAAGTAGCATTACTAAATACGGAATGCGTTGTTTTCAATTTCTCTAAGTGACTTTGGGTTAAATAGTACTTTCCATCTTGAAAAATTACGTAATCCACCGGTATACGGATATTTATGACAAGGTCATAAGACCATTTCTCTTTCGATCCTCTATTAAATAAAACTACTGGAACTAATCCTTCTGATTTTTTTTTCTCATTTGTACTATTCTTTGAACTTGAACTGCTATCAGCAAACATGGACAACCCTTGTATCATCCCCTGATTAATCAACTTTTTTGCAGGCTCAATGATTGGAATTATTCCTAAATCAAATAAAAACTTTGTCCAGAAGCGTACGTAGATCAAATGCCCTGTTGCATGTTCGCTGCCGCCAATGTATAAATCAACATCTTTCCAGTAATTTATTGCTTCTTTAGATGCCAGCTCATTTGGATTTTTGGGATCCATGTAGCGCAAATAATACCAAGAGCTTCCTGCCCAACCCGGCATGGTGGTGGTTTCTAGGGCCCCACCCATGTCCCCTGTCCCAAGGGAAGGAGAAGTTACTCCTACATCTGGACAATAAAACCAATTTTTCGCACGTGCCAAAGGTGGTTCTCCATCTTCGGTAGGAAGGTATTTATCAACCTGTGGAAGTTCGAGCGGCAAATGTTTTTCTTCAATGACTTTTGCAATACCGTTCTCGTAATAAATCGGAATAGGTTCGCCCCAATAGCGCTGTCTGCCAAAAATTGCATCGCGCAAACGGAACTGTGTTTTTCCTTTCCCTAATTTTTTTTCTTCAATTACTGCGATAGATTTTTTTACAGCCTCTTTTACATCTAATCCATTTAAAAAATCGGAGTTAACTAACTTACCCTCCTTCGCATCATAGGAAGAGGAAGCCCCCTCCTGACCTCCCCCATCGGGTGAGGAACCTGCAGATGGTTGAACAACTTGTATGATGGGTAGGTCAAAATGTTTTGCAAAAGCATAATCGCGAGAATCATGTGCAGGTACTGCCATCACCGCTCCAGTTCCATATCCTGCTAACACATAATCTCCAATCCAGATAGGGATTTTATTATTCGCAAATGGGTGCAAAGCATAGGCGCCCGTAAACTGTCCGGTAATCTTTTTTACATCAGCTTGTCGTTCGCGCTCACTGCGATTTTTTGCGTAATGAATATATTCTTCAACAGCTTTTTTATTTTCTGAAGTTGTTAGCTCAGAAACCAATTCACTTTCGGGAGCTAAGGTTAAAAACGTAACTCCAAAAATGGTGTCGGGTCTAGTAGTAAATACTTCTATCTCCGCTTTGCTGCCATCAACTTTAAATTTCAAACTACTCCCTTCGCTTTTTCCAATCCAATTGCGCTGCGCTTCTTTGATGGATTCTGTCCAGTCGAGTGTATCTAAATCAGTTAATAGTCTGTTTGCATAGGCTGTAATTCTCAAACTCCACTGCGGCATCAATTTTCTTTCAACTGGATAACCGCCACGTTCACTAACACCATCTTTCACTTCCTCGTTTGCTAAAACTGTCCCTAACTGAGGGCACCAGTTTACCCAAGCCTCACTCAAATACCCAAGGCGGAAGCTCATCAAAACATCACTTTTTTCTTTTTCAGAACAATCGTTCCAAGCCTTATCCGCATCGTTAATATTAACAACCGAATTTTGGTCTTTAAATTTTTGAATTAAGAAGTCTATAGATTCTGCTTTATTTGTTTCAGGATTGTACCAGGAATTAAAAAGCTTGATAAAAATCCATTGCGTCCACTTATAATAGCTAGGATCAGAAGTACGTACTTCACGCTCCCAATCAAATGAAAAACCAATTTTATCCATCTGATCTCGGTAGCGAGCTATGTTTTCCTTGGTAGTTTTTTCAGGATGCTGTCCGGTTTGAATGGCGTATTGCTCGGCAGGCAATCCAAAAGAATCGTATCCCATGGGATGCAGCACATTAAATCCTTTTAATCGCTTGTATCGGGAGACAATATCAGAGGCAATATAGCCAAGCGGGTGACCTACGTGCAATCCAGCTCCCGAAGGATATGGAAACATATCCAACGCATAATATTTAGGCTTGCTTGAATTATTTTCCGCACGAAATGTTTTGTTATCTGCCCAGTGTTTTTGCCACTTTTTTTCAATATCATTAAACGGGTACGCCATAGGGCACGAAGTTAATAGAAAACTTAATTGTTTTTAGAGCAAATGCAATTAACAGTACTGGGTTAATATCAAGGCTACAATCTCTTAGCGGACTTTGTCCCGAAGGGATTCATTCGGAGCGTGATGTTTCTTTGTGTTCTTTGTGGTTGCTGTATTTTTTTAACTCGCCTGCCATCTGATTCTAACAATTGATATCAGGCAAACAGCCTTTTACCACAAAGCGCACAAAGCAAATACAGCACAAAGTATACAAAGAACATTCAAACTTACCCGCTGCCCAATTAACATTACAGTTGTGATAACTCAAAAATTATGCTGTTCACTTTTAGGTGATTTACATCTAGTTTTGCGCTATGTTAGAAGAAAAGTCCAGAAGAAGAATACAATCCTCTTCCGTTACCACGGTAATGAGCGTTTCTCTTGTACTTTTTTTACTAGGATTGTTAGGAGTTTTACTCATCAGTGCCACAAAAATCTCCAAGCATCTAAAAGAAAATATTGGGTTTCATATTTATCTAAAGGAAGATGTGAAGGAAAAAGAGGTGGAAGATTTACAACATTTTCTTAGCGCTAGCCAATACGTTCGCTCAAACGAATACCTATCAAAAGATTCTGCTGCTGCGCTTTATCAAAAAGAAGTTGGCGAAGAGTTTGTACAATTTATTGGCTACAACCCCCTCCCTGCTTCGGTAGAAGTTTTACTAAAAGCCGAGTATGCAAATACAGATAGTATCGCATGGATTAAAAAACAGGTTACCAATTTTAGCATCGTAAAGGAGTTCGACTACCAAGAATCGCTGGTGGATATGGTAAATAAAAACATAAATCGTATTGCGTTGATACTGGTGGTTTTTATTGGTGTTTTGCTTCTGATAGCTTTAGCACTTATAAACAACACCATTCGTTTGGCGATTTATTCAAAACGGTACTTAATTAAAACCATGCAGCTGGTAGGAGCTACTTCGGGTTTTATTCGAAAACCATTTTTGATGACAGGAATTCAGCATGGGCTAGTTGCAGGAATCATAGCCAACTTCATGCTATGGAGTATTATTTATACTGCTGAGAAAAAAATTCCTGACTTGCAAACTATTACCGATTTTAAAATGACGCTGTATTTATTTGGAATTGTTATGGCATTAGGAATCTTTATTTCCGGCTTTTCTACCTTTTGGGCGGTACGCAAATATTTGCGAATTAACTCCGATGACCTGCATTATTAAAAATTGTTAATTGCCCTTTGTTTTCTTCTTTCGTAATTCATAATTCGTAAATTCGCACCTATACATATCTACGAACCATGAGCAAAGAAAAACCTAGGCCTATCACCATCTCTTCAAAGCCTTTTTTTAATCAGCAAGGCGAGAAAGCAACATTTTCTTTTGGTGCAGATAACTACAAAATGATGTTAATAGGAATTGGAATTATTACCCTAGGTATGATATTAATGATTGGAGGAGGATCGGATGATCCAAATAAATTCTCGGAAGATATCTTTAGCTTTCAACGTCTTACTTTATCACCTCTAGTAATTGTTGCAGGCTATGTTGTTGTGCTTTTAGCAATCATCAAAAAACCTAAAGAATAATTAATTTGAAAATTGGTAATTCTACTAATTTTCAAATTACTTTATGACATACTTACAAGCTCTCATTCTGGCAATCATTGAAGGAATCACAGAGTTTCTTCCAGTCTCATCTACCGGCCATATGATTCTTGCCGATGCACTTATGGGTGTGGAGGATAAGGAATTTGCTAAAACTTTTGAGATTGTAATTCAACTAGGGGCTATTATAGCAGTTGGGCTATTATACATTAAGCGATTTTTTGTAAGCACCGAAATTTACCTTAAGCTAATAGCAGCATTTATTCCAACAGGAGTAATTGGAATCCTCGCTTACAAAGTAATCAAATCGTATTTGTTCAATCCATTTGTTGTAAGCATATCTCTAATTATAGGTGGTATAATTTTAATTCTTCTTGACAAGTGGACTGCAAACAAAAAATCTGAATTTGAAAATGCAGAAAGCATATCGTATGTAGGTGCAGTAAAAATCGGTTTATTCCAATGCATCTCCATGATACCGGGCGTATCGCGTGCAGCAGCTACAATTTTCGGAGGTGTATATGCAGGCTTTGACAGGAAGCTCGCAACAGAGTTTTCGTTTCTGCTTGCTATCCCTACCATGATGGCTGCAACAGGAAAGGATTTATGGGAATCTAAAGACCTTATCAATCCTGAAAGCATTAAGTTGATGGCATTTGGCGGAGCAGTAGCTTTTATCTTTGCACTTATTGCTGTAAAAGGCTTCATTCTCTTCGTTCAAAAATTTGGGTTCAAACATTTTGGATATTATCGTATTGTTCTTGGAATCCTCTTTCTTTGTTTAAGTCTATATTTGGGAATTGAATTAAATCCATAGAATTATTGTTTTTTGATTTTAGGATTTACTTCTAAGAACTCATAAACTAAAAACTAATTTTTTGCCTCCATGAGCAAAATAACTCAAGACGATTTTTTTAACGGACAAGTTATCCTAGTCAACAAGCCAAAAACTTGGACTTCCTTTGATGTAGTAAACAAAATGCGTAGCGATGTGCGCCACCAACATCAAATTCCATTTGTAAAAATTGGTCATGCTGGAACGTTAGACCCACTTGCTACAGGACTTCTAATAATTTGCATTGGGCGTAAAACAAAGACCATCGACTCCTTTCAAGGCTTGGAAAAAGAATACACTGGCACTATTATGTTGGGAGCCACTACTCCATCGTACGATATGGAAACTCAAATCAACGAGCGTTATTCCATTGTCGATATTACCAAAGAAAAAATTTTAGAAGCTGCAAAAAAATTTGTTGGTTCTATTTGGCAGTATCCACCTGATTTTTCAGCCAAAAAGGTTCATGGCGACCGAGCTTACCACATTGCTCGCAGTGGCGGTCAGCCGGATTTAAAACCCAACCTCATACATATTTCCAAATTTGAAATAGTGGATGTTTTGCTACCCATGATAGAATTCAAAGTGGTATGTGGTAAAGGAACCTATATCCGTTCGCTGGCTCATGATTTAGGTAGGCAATTAGGTTGTGGAGGGTTACTTGTAAGCCTCTGCCGCACTCGCATAGGCCCATATAAATTGAAAGATGCTCAACAGTTAAAAACGTGGATGGATGCTGTGGTTCCTGCGGTTCCCAAAAAACGTATGCCTGTTAAATTAGCGGCTAAAAAGGCAGCTGCAAGGAAAAATGCATCGAAAGATCCTGCTCCAAAACGGAAAAGGCCCGCAGCTAAAAAGAAATCTTCTACGCCAAAGAAAAAAGCAATCCCGAAGAAGACCCTAAAAGCCAAGAAAAAGGCTCCTCCAAAGAAGAAAGAAAAAGCGAAGAAGAAAAAGTAAGTTTTCCTCAAAATATATATCTAAAAACCCTTGACAAGGGCACCTTGGCGGAGTACATTCGCGCTCTTTTTTGAAAGCGTAAGAATTTCAGCAATATTAGCTAGCAATAAGAATTAGATGTTAGGTAATAGGTAATAGGTAATATGAATTAATGATTAAATACTAAGAACTAATAAACTAATAATTATGAAACTATCCCAATTCAAATTCAATTTACCAAAAGACCTTTTAGCAGAATATCCAGCAAAAAACAGAGATGGTTCGCGCCTAATGGTTATTGACAGGAAGACAAAAAAAATAGAGCACAAGCATTTCAAGGACATTATCAACTACTTCAGTCCAGGCGATGCAATGGTGGTAAACGATACGCAGGTGTTTCCTGCTCGTATGTACGGCAACAAAGAAAAAACCGGTGCGCGTATTGAAGTTTTTTTACTTCGAGAGCTTAATCGTGAAAGTCGTTTATGGGATGTGTTGGTTGATCCAGCAAGAAAAATACGTATTGGCAATAAGCTTTATTTTGGTGATAATGAAAACTCATTAGTAGCAGAGGTTATAGACAACACTACCTCGCGCGGCAGAACATTACGTTTTTTGTTCGATGGCCCGTACGAAGAGTTCAAAGCCCTTTTAACTAGCCTTGGACAAACCCCGCTTCCTAAATACATTAAGCGTAAAGTTGAAGAAAGTGATGCAGAGCGCTACCAAACAGTATTTGCAAAAAAAGAAGGTGCTGTTGCTGCCCCAACTGCAGGTTTGCATTTTAGTCGTGAGCTTGTACGAAAACTTCAGATAAAGGGAATAAATTTTGCAGACATTACCCTTCACGTAGGACTTGGAACTTTCCGCCCTATTGAAGTGGAAGATTTGACAAAGCATAAAATGGATTCCGAAGAAATGGAAATCAATCAAACTGCTGTTGACACTGTGAACGAAGCTAAAGACAAAGGAAAAAAAATATGCGTGATAGGCACCACCGCAATGCGTGCTGTAGAAACTCCGGTTTCTACCACAAAGCGCTTAAAACTTTATAAAGGCTGGACCAACAAATTCATTTTTCCTCCTTACAACTTTAGCATTGCCGATAGCATGGTTACCAATTTCCACACTCCAGAATCATCCTTATTGATCATGGTTTGTGCTTTTGGCGGTTATGACCTTATTATGAAAGCCTACAAAGAAGCCATAAAAGAAAAGTACAAGTTCTTCTCCTATGGCGATGCAATGTTGATCCTATAAAATCTACTTGAGTGCTTTTCCAAAGCTTTATACTTTGGAAAAGCCAACTCACAAAGCTCCTCAACAAATTCTGTCCAAAAGTTTCCTAAAAGAATCTCCTCCAAAATTGTATTTTAAAAAAAACTTTATTTAGTTTTGCGGCTTAGAAGTTGATAGCAGAGAAATGACAGACGCCCCCATTAAAAAATACGCCATCATTGTTGCCGGAGGAAATGGCACACGAGCAAACACCCCTGTTCCAAAACAATTTATGAAGCTGGATGGCAAGCCTGTTATCATGCACACCATCACTAAGTTTGCTGAGGCAGGAATCAACATTGAAATAATTTTAGTTTTAAATAAAGAACAAATATCTTTTTGGCAATTACTTTGCAAAGAACATAATTTCAACACCGATGTAAAAATTGCTGAAGGGGGAGAAAATCGTTTTGAATCAGTAAAGAACGGTCTTTTGTTAGTTACAGAAGAAAGTATTGTTGCTATACACGATGCGGCTCGCCCGCTGGTAAGTTCTAAAACTATTATTACTACGTTTAAAGCTGCGGGAATGTATGGCAATGCGGTTCCTGCCATTCCTCTTACAGATTCTATTCGCCAAATTGACTCTTCAAAAAGTATTGCCTTAGATAGAACCCGCTATTGCATCATTCAAACACCGCAGTGTTTTCAGTCTGCTATTTTGAAAAAAGCATATGCTACCGCAGAGTACAAAATTCATTTTACTGATGATGCTTCAGTTGTAGAAGGCATAGGCGAAAGAATTCATTTAGTTGACGGCAATCCAGATAATATCAAAATTACTACTCCCAGAGATTTTATTCTAGCTGAGGCTTTAATTAAATATCGCCCTGTAATTACATCGGGCAATAAATTAAAGCCGTCCGAAGAGCTTAACCTTCTTGGCGGTCAGAGCAAAGTAGCCTAGCTGGTATTTTCTATTTCTTTTACTGCTGCTCCTTCTTGCATTTTGACATACCTTTGCTTTCAGATTTATAACTAATGATAAGACCAATTATTAAACTGTTAGGATATTTAAAAGGATTTGTCATTCTTAGCAGACCTCATATATTATTGGGCTGGTTGCGGCATCCATTTTTGTTGATTTCCAATACCCTGGCATTTTCTAAGTGGCTAGCAACTCAAGACAAGAAAAATATTTTCAATGATTTTTATACTTTGAAGAGAGATCACGGTAAGCGCTTTTCACTTTACCAACACATAATTGATAAACAAAAATTAAATAACGAAGCTATTGACTATTTAGAATTTGGAATATCAGGTGCATTTTCTTTTAAGTGGTGGATAAAGAATTGTCAGCATGCCGAAAGCAAATTCTTTGGCTTTGACACATTTGAAGGACTTCCAGAGCATTGGGGGACATATGATAAGGGAGAAATGGCAGCGCAAATTCCAACAGTAGAAGACAATCGTGCAAAATTTATCAAAGGTCTTTTTCAGGATTCGCTTCCCGAATTTCTAAAAAGTTATGCTTTAAATAACGGGAAAAGAAAAGTTATTCATCTTGATGCAGATTTATTTTCTTCTACGCTATATGCACTTACCAGCCTAGCACCTTACCTAAGCAAAGGTGATATTTTGTTATTTGACGAGTTTAATGTTCCGAATCACGAATTTTTTGCATTCAAAATGTTCTCCGATTCTTTTTATGTGAAAACAAAGTTGCTTGGCGCTGTAAATAACTACTTGCAAGTGGCGCTCATTATAGAATAAATCTATTAAACCAATCGCTGCACTTCTGCCCTTTCGTTAAGTTCAAATTTCTCTGAACCTAGGCCTTTGATTAAGTTCAGTCCCGGAGTTTTACCCACTTCTATAGTGCCAATCGTTTTACCCATACCTAATACCTCAGCGCCATTAATGGTTGCCCATTTAAGTAATGTTTCAAATGATATTTCAGGATATTGTTTCGAAATAGTTTTAAGCTCTTCCAAAATTGATAAGCTCCAATTGGAAGCATAACTATCAGTACCAACAGCAATCTTCATTCCGGATTCTATAAAAATTGGAATGGTTGGTATTCTATTTTCAATGTATGTATTGGCCCTTGGACAAAAGCAAAATGCTACTTCGTATTCAGCCCCCAATAAATAGCTTTTGATAAGTTGTAAGTCTGCTTTTGTTGTAAATGTATTGTGTACAAGCAATACTAATTTCGACTCCAAAACTCTTCCTAGCACATACAATAAAGGACTTTTAGCTTTTGATAATACCCTTACATCTACTCCACTCTTTTCCATAATTTCTGCCAACGGGCCTGTTGCAGATTCAAACAATTCAATTTCCGTAGCACTTTCCTGATTATGAATAGAAATAACATCTTGTTTGATACAATCTATTTCCTCTATCAACTTACTTGAAACAGAATAAGGAGCATGTGGCACAAGACTGTATTTTAAGTTACCTAATTTAGATACGAGAGCATTTGCCTCCATAATTTTTGCTGAGGCTTGCTCAGGAATAAGGTCAAATATTTCCAAAAAAGTATGGTAAGCAATCTTACTCTTTTTTTTCTGCTCAAAGCTGTGGTCTGTATTTGAAATATCGCCAACCGCAACAATGCCATTTCGAAACATTTCTTCATCTGCTTTTTCTATCGCAGCTTTTATGTCAGATTCTGCAAATTCATTTCGCTTAACAACTATTTCAGAAATAAACCCTGGTAAACCTTTTTTCTCGTTTATCTGTCCTTTCATATGCGACAACTCCAAATGGCAATGCGCGTTAACGAACCCTGGCACAATTACTCCTTCATATTTTTCTACATCCACTTGCTGCTCGCTTCCAGATGAAACATCAACTACAGTTCCTGTATCGTCAACAGTTACTATTCCATTTTTAATTGGAGCTGAGGAAACAGAGAGCACATAATCTGCCATTATCTTTCTCATGTTGCAAATATACAAATGGGTTATACCGATGCGACATATCTTTTAGTCCAATTACAATGGAATATGTCGATTGGTATTATACCAGAATATTTTGGACTAATTTTTAAAGAGTAATGGTATTACTTATTGTAAATTCGTAGAGTAATGGAAAAGAAAGATATTCGAGAGCTCACGAAGGAGGATATTGCCACCTTCTTTACAGAACAAGGAGATAAAGCATTTCGCGCTAAGCAGGTGTATGAATGGCTTTGGCAAAAGTCGGCACGTACATTTGAGGAAATGACCAACCTCCCAAAAGCCACCAGAGAAATTCTAAATCAAAATTTTTTAATTAATGCAGTTGAAATAAGTCAATCACAAGTAAGCAAAGACCGCACAATAAAAAATGCGTTTAAGCTATTCGATGGAAACATTGTTGAAGGTGTTTTAATTCCTACTAATAGTCGTATGACAGCATGTATTTCTTCACAAGTTGGCTGCAGTCTTACTTGTACATTCTGTGCAACCGGAAAATTGGAACGACTAAGGAATTTAAATGCAGATGAGATTTACGATCAAGTAGCGATTCTAAAAAAACAAGCAGAAGATGAATATGGTATTCCACTTTCCAATATTGTGTATATGGGAATGGGTGAGCCACTATTGAATTACAAAAACGTATTGGAGTCCATTGAGAAAATAACCTCACCAGAAGGTTTAGGAATGTCGCCACAACGTATAACAGTATCTACTGCAGGAATTGCCAAAATGATTAAGAAGTTAGGTGATGACCAAGTTAAATTCAACTTTGCCCTCTCTCTGCATGCTGCAAATGACGAAAAGAGAAACAAGATAATGCCCATCAATGAACAGAATTCATTAGAAGCATTAGCAGAAGCGCTTCGATACTTTTATGAAAAGACGGAGACTCGGGTAACGTATGAATATATTGTATTCAAAGATTTTAACGACAGCATTCAAGATGCCATGGAGCTCGAACAATTCAGCAGAGTAGTTCCTAGCAAAGTAAATATCATTGAATATAATTCCATTGGCGATTCTGAATTCAAGCAAACCACTCCGGACAGACTCAATAAATTTGTAGGCTATTTAGAAAGTAAAGGAGTAATTGTAAATGTTCGCAGAAGTAGAGGGAAAGATATTGATGCTGCGTGTGGGCAGTTGGCTAATAAGGGATTAGGGAATAAGAGGTAAGAGGTAAGAGGTGAGAGGTGAGAGGTAAGAGGTGAGAGGTAAGAGGTAAGAGGTGAGAGGTGAGAGGTGAGAGGTAAGAGGTGAGAGGTAAGAGGTGAGAGGTGAAAGGTGAGAGGTAAGAGTTAAGTGGTAAGAGGTAAGTGGTAAGAGGTAAGAATAAGAGGTAAGAGTTAGGAATTAAGAGTTAAGGATTAAGAGTTAAGGATTAGGAGTTAGGAATTGGAGATTGGGAATAAGGCGTGAAAAAAAACTAACAACCAGAAACCAAAAACTAAAAACCAAGAACTAGGAACTAGGAACTGCGAACTAAAAACCAGGAACTAATAACTATTACCTATTAACTAAGTTTTTACCTTTATCGCCATTATGATTTCGGTTGAAGATATAAAAGCTCCCGTCAAAAAGGAGATGGAAGAATTTGAGTTTCGATTTCGCGAATCGATGCGGAGTCATGTGCCTTTGCTAGATAAAATCATGCATTTTATAGTTAAGCGAAAAGGCAAACAGCTTCGTCCTATGTTTGTTTTTTTGGCTGCCAAAACATGTGGCACCATGAATGATTCTACCTACCGCGCTGCATCGCTGATAGAATTACTACATACGGCTACTCTTGTTCACGATGATGTGGTGGACGATGCACACATGCGAAGGGGTTTTTTCTCTATAAATGCGCTGTGGAAAAATAAGATTGCCGTGCTGGTTGGAGATTATCTTTTATCACGCGGACTCTTACTTTCTGTCGACAATAAAGATTTTACGCTTTTGGGAATTGTTTCTAACGCAGTAAAAGAAATGAGCGAAGGAGAGCTATTACAAATCGAAAAAGCCAGAAAGCTAGACGTAGATGAAGAAGTGTATTTTGAAATTATCAGACAAAAAACTGCCGTGCTCATTGCCTCCTGCTGCTCCTGCGGTGCCGCCTCTGTAGGCAGTGATGAAAAAACGGTAGAGCAAATGCGCTTGTTTGGCGAACAAACGGGTATAGCCTTTCAAATTAAAGATGATCTTTTTGACTTTGGCACAGGCGATGATATCGGAAAACCAACGGGGAACGACATCAAAGAAAAAAAATTCACCCTACCTTTGATTTATGCTTTAAAAAATGCTTCCTATTTTGATAAACGTAGAATAACAAACACAATTAAAAACGATAACAAGGACGAAGAAAAAATAACGATGGTTACAGATTTTGTACTAAAAAGTGGCGGCATAGAATATGCTACACAAAAAATGCACGAACATAAAGATAAAGCCCTACAACTACTCGCTTCATTTAATGATAGCGAAGCGAAAAAAGCTTTAGAACAATTAGTAATTTACACCATTGAAAGAAAAAAATAATACTATGAAAACTATTTACACAACTTTCTTTTTTCTATTACTCGTTAACATTTTCATTTCTTGCTCATCAAGCACTAATGAAAATAAATCATCCGAAGAAAATCAAATTAGCATTGACACATCTCTTAAAAATTTAACAGGCGTAATTGAAAAAAATCCTCCTGTAATGAATGGGAATTATGAAGACAAATACCCAAGTGGCATAATAAAAATAAGAGGCTTTTATATTAATGGAAAAAGAGAAGGGCAATGGACTAGCTTTTTTGAAAATGGAATTAAACAAAGCGAAGGTTTTTTTAAAAATGGCTTACGTGATGGAAAGGCATTTGTATATTTTGAAAACGGACAAGTATATTATGAGGGCTTTTACAAAGATGGCTTAGAAGTGGGAAAGTGGATTTTTTACGATCAAAATGGAAAAAAGATAAATGAGAAGGATTTTGGTGTAGGATCAAAATAATACAATTAATTATTAGACCTCTTTCATAAGTCAAAGATATTAAAAGCTGGATATTGAAAAGATTTTACTAGTCGGTTAAATAGCATGTAGATAAAGAGGAATATTGTTTTATGTATTGGAAAAACATAAAGC